>ENA-ORIC01000796-ORIC01000796.1-human-gut-metagenome-genome-assembly--contig:-NODE-796-length-35945-cov-9.100201_pt1 | contig 35945 bp, 36 predicted proteins | sample MGYA00243023_ERZ508732 | MGnify/ENA primary metagenome ERZ508732 (study PRJEB26277, sample SAMN04329767) | human gut metagenome | biome: human-associated habitat | host: Homo sapiens | place: USA... | reverse complement strand
TTTGCCAACATGATGGAGCTGTTCCAGCAGTACAATGTGGAGTTTGTGTCCTCTACGGAAAAGTTTGATACCTCCACGCCGATGGGACGGGCCATGCTGAATATCTGTATCGTGTTCGCCCAGCTTGAACGGGAAACGATACAGAAGCGGGTAACGGACGCTTACTACTCCCGCAGTCAGCGGGGCTTTAAGATGGGCGGGAAAGCCCCTTACGGCTTCCATACGGAGCCTATCAAGATGGACGGTATCAACACAAAGAAGCTGGTGGTAAACCCGGAGGAAGCGGCCAATATCCGGCTGATGTTTGAGATGTACGCCCAGCCCACAACTTCCTACGGGGACATTACCCGGTACTTTGCCGAACAGGGGATTTTGTTCCATGGCAAAGAGCTGATACGCCCCACGCTGGCGCAGATGTTACGCAATCCTGTCTATGTGCAGGCAGACCTTGATGTGTACGAATTTTTCAAAAGTCAAGGTACAGTCATTGTCAATGACGTTGCCGATTTTACGGGCATGAACGGCTGCTATCTGTATCAAGGGCGAGATGTAAAGGCCAGCAAGAAAAACGACTTAAAAGACCAAATGCTGGTACTGGCTCCCCATGAGGGTATCGTCCCCTCCGACACCTGGCTGACCTGCCGCAAGAAGCTGATGAACAACATGAAAATCCAGTCTGCCCGGAAAGCCACCCACACATGGCTGGCAGGAAAAATCAAGTGCGGGAATTGCGGGTATGCTCTTATGAGTATCTACAATCCCTCCGGCAAACAGTATCTCCGCTGCACGAAACGGCTGGACAATAAAAGCTGTCCTGGCTGTGGGAAAATCATCACTTCGGAACTGGAAGCGGTTGTTTATCAGCAGATGGTAAAGAAGCTGGCAAGCTACAAGACGCTGACAGGAAAAAAGAAAGCGGCAAAGGCAAACCCGAAAATCACCGCCCTGCAAGTGGAACTTGCCCATGTAGACAGCGAGATTGAAAAGCTGGTGGACAGTCTGACGGGGGCAAACAATGTCCTGTTCTCCTATGTGAATGTGAAGATAGCGGAACTGGACGGGCGCAAGCAGGAACTTCTGGCAAGGATAGCGGAGTTGACTGTGGAGGCCATCAGCCCGGAACAGGTCAGCCAGATTTCCGGCTACCTCGATACCTGGGAGAATGTATCTTTTGATGACAAGCGGCGTGTGGTGGATTTGATGATCACCACCATAGCCGCCACAAGCGACAGCTTGAACATCACATGGAAAATCTGACTGGCGGCACCCCTCCCGTCAGATACCTACCCTGTGTAGTCCCTTGTAAACTGTACTTTGTTGATGACGAAACTATTTTTATTAACAATTTGATTAATAAAATTTCAGAATTTTGTGAAAAGATGGAGGTGGAATGCACGATTGATAAATATTCAAATGGATATGATTTACTTGAAAACTATAAAAAGTATCATATCATTTTTCTTGATATTGATATGCCTATGATAAACGGAATAAAAGTATGTGAAAAGATCAATAAAAACAAAGGTGTAGCAGATATACCATACATTATTTTTCTTACAAGCAAGGATAATATGGTTTTTAAGGCACTAAAGCAAAAACCATATACATTTTTACGAAAATCTGAATTATACGATAATGTATTTGATTGTATAAGTCTTATTTTTAGTAAATTAAAAAATATAAGTAATGACTATATTATAAAAAGTGGGAGAGATTTTATTCTTTTGAATTTGGATGACATTTTATATCTTGAAAAAGAAAAAAATTATGTTTTCTTTTACTCCGAGCAGTTGGCATACAAAGAACGAAGTACAATGGATGAAAAGTATGAAGATTTAAACAACAAAGGTTTTATTCGAATTCATATTGGTTGTATTGTGAATGCAAAACATATTTCAACTTTTGAAACGAACAGGGTGATCCTAGACTGTGGAAAGGAATTTATTATTAGCAAAAAATATAAAGATATTGCAAAGAAAAATTATTATGATTGGTTGGTGAAAGAGTATGCTTGATGTTTTTGTTGAAATAGTGACTGATTTATTTCAGCCGCTGATGTTTTGTGGATTTTTATATCTATTTATGGAGAAACCCGATAACAGAAAAAGAAATGTAATTTGCTTTTTACTGTTCAGTACAGTAATGTTTGGCATTTTGTTGTATTCATCTCTTGTAGAATACTATATGATAATAAATGATTTAATGTTTTTGGCAGTACTGGAAATTTACTCTCTGTTATGTTTGCGTGGCAATATTTTTAGCAGAATATTTATGCCTTTGATTGCCTTTTTGATTAACACAGTGATAAGTTTTGCTTTCAGTTATTTTGTAAGCTTTTTTACAGGATATACACACTATGAATTGGTAACTGAACCTACGATTTACAGATATATTTGTATAGTGGTTATCAATTTGACTGATGTATTAGTTTTTTCAATGCTTGTAAAATTTAGAAATCATAAAGTCAATTTAAGAAAAATAACAGATGTTATAGCTTTTATTATCCTTCCTGTTATAGTTTTGTTAATCGTTTACTGTACTTTTTACATTATGGTAATCACTAAATATGAGGCTAATATAATGGTGTATCTTTCTGTAATATGCCTGTGTATGATTACTGTTACTGCAATAGTATGGTATGCGGTATCAAGAATAAGCAGGGAAAATGAAGCAAGTACAAAACTTTTGCTTATGGAACAGCAAATCGATCTTTATGAACATAACATTTTACAAAGCAATGTGCAAATTGAAAAAATCTCAAGGATAAAACATGATATGAAAAATAATCTTTTGTGCATTGATAATCTTATTTCAAACAAGAAATATCAAGATGCCCAAAAGATTTGTGGTGAGGTTTCTAAAAATCTGAAAGCTATTTATACCCCTATAGACACAAAAAATCCTTTGCTTAATGCGGTAATAAATGTTGAGCAAGAAAAAGCAGTTGCTTTGAATATTAATTTTAGTATTCAAATTGCCGATGAAATGATTGAATTTTCTGAAAACAGCGATATTGTGTCAATTATTGGAAATATGTGTGATAACGCAATAGAGTATTTAATAAAAATTGATAAGATAAATCGAAAAATGTGGCTTAAAATATATATACACGGTAATCATTATATAGTTGACTGTGTTAATAAAGTAGAAAAATCTATTTTAAATGAGAATCCAAATCTATTGACAAGTAAGACTAACGAAAATCATGGTAAGGGTATAGATATATTAAAATCTGTTGCAAAAAAATATGATGGAGAGGTGAACTTTTTTGAAAAAGATGGGTACTTTCATTCAATGATAATTTTAAAGAAACAAAATTTACCAAAAAACAAGTAATATTTACCACATTACACAAAAATAAATAAAAACTGCTATATTTAAATAAAGAATATGTTGAGGCTTATGAGTTATGTTACATTCTTTATCTAGAAATATAGCAGTTTTTTTATTTGATGACAATGATAAATTTCCTTTAGAAGTATATATCTATGGCATTGAGATATGCCTTTCATCATTAATAGGAATAATAGCCATTTTAATAATTAGTTTTATGATCGGGCGCTTTTTTGAAGGCATACTTTATATTATAACGTTATTTATTATCCGTTCGTGTACAGGTGGATATCATGCACAAACATATTTTAAGTGTAATTTAATTTATATTTTTTCTTTTTTGTGTACTATAAAATTTTACAATTTTCTTTCTAAGCAATATTTAATTTTTAATAACTATTTTTGTTTAATAATAATGATTATATCTATAATCATTATTTGGTTGTATGCACCTGTAGAAAATGTAAATAAAAAAATTAATGAAAAGAGTAAAAAAAAGTTTAAAAGACTTTCAATTATAGAAATAGTGTTAAGTTCATTTGTTGCAATTTTGATTTTATGTATGTTTCATTTTTATCAGGCACTGGTAATATTTCCTACTTTTTTTGTAATAGATATATCAGTTCTTGTTGAAGTAATTTTATCAAAAAGGAGAAATAAAAAATGAAGAAATCAATGAAAATGGCAAAAAAAATTATTGGATTTTTTGCTGTTAAATCAGCTAAGTTTGCTAGTGGGGCAGCATCATTATGTGGCTTTTGCCAGCCCAAAGAACCTGAGTTACTCAGAAACTATTTTATAAAGAATAAGAAATCATATAAAGAATGAAATTCTTATAACTTAGAAATTTTATTAAAATATCATTTTGAGGAGGAAGAAAGAAAATGCAAAAAATAAAAGGTATAAAAACTATTGTATCATGTGCATTAGCTGTAGGTTTGTGCGGATCAAGCTTTGTACAAATGGTATCGGCAGAAACAATTTTACTGGACAGCGGAATTTACATTGACAAAACGCTGTTGGAAAAGCTTAGCAGTATGTCTGACGAGGAGAAATAAAAATGAAATTTAAATCTTTTATCGCACATTCTGTTGCTTCTGCAAATGGAAAGTTAACAAGTCTTAGTGCACAAGCAGGTGGAAATTATAACACTAATAGTTTCAATCGTTGTATCGATTCCAGTTCAAACTATGCTGAAACATCTGTATCAGCACAGAACGGGGTTTCTTTGAAAAGTGCTAAAAGTTATCATAAAGTACGCATTAGTTCTTATGTAACATGGGATAGTGCGCAGTGTGAAGGTAATACTAATGGATATGATATTCCTTATATAGTTCTATAATAAAGCAAATATTCATCAAAGAGTTATGTCGGTATGGTTTGTTTTTAACATTCTGATATTGCATAGCTCGTTAATTGTTTTTGGAGGATACAGTAAATGAAAAAATTATTAAGTGCGTTACTAATTGCTTTATTGTTGCCGACTATGATGTTGATGTCTGCATGTAATGACGCAAGCAAAACTTCAGATGATAAATTATCATTTGACTACACAACAAATTTTCAATATTATTACAGTAACTTGAACGGAATAAATTTTCCTGTGACAAAATCAGAAAAAGGGTACTATGTGTTTTTGCCTAATAATTACCTTTACTATATTGACCGTGAATCACAGGCGGCAACACCGCTATGTAACAAGCCTAATTGTTCGCATAACAGTGTTGATTGTAATGCATACTTTAATTTATTTGTAAATGCATCAGGAGAATCAGCTAATATTGTGCAATATTATGACGGTAATTTATATATTGTTGTAAAAGATGAAGATGCTATGGGTAATTTTCTCGGAAATATATTGTACAAAGTTACACCCGATGGATCAACAAGGGAAAAACTGATTGAATTTAAAGACGGCATTTCGCATTGGTTGATTCATAAAGGTTATTTTTATTTCTCACAGGATAAGTTTGCCGATGATATTGATTCGTCCTCAGTTTATGACAGCTTTTCGATAAAAAGATATAAAATAAATAACATTAAATCTAAGCCGGAGGAAATCTTTAACAGCAAAAATTACAGTGATAATCTTAGAGGTACTTTCCAATTTACCGCATATGATGACTATATTTATGTGCCGGTTCTTCCTATTTCAGAAGATGAAATTAAAAAGCAGGAAGAAAGCGGAAAGGTAACAGTTTCTACGTATCAGGAATTTTATTCGATTAATATCAATACGATAAAAATAAACCAAATTAGAAATGATGAAGGTGATGTTTGCTCGCCGTTTTTCTATAATGGACAGCTAACATATCTCATTGATAATTCGGATACTAACGGTAAGTTTAAATATTTTACAAGTGAACTCGACGGAAGCAATCCCAAACTTTTAACGGAAATGAATTACGGCGATAATTTGTTTGCAAATGAATCACAGCTGTATTTACAGAACTTTAGTGAAGATACAGATGAAAACGCAGCAACTGAAAGTGACGGAGATAATGTTAAGTCTCTTGACGCTTCATTTAATGAAAAAAGTTCGTTTTTAATACCTTTTGAATGTTCAGTGTTAAACATTCCCCAGGATTCAGATTGCTTCATATTTGTTCAACAGGTGGATAATATGAATTGCGAGATTTATTTTGTTGATAAGTCAAAAACAGAATCTCTGTCAGGACAAACAGTGGAATATAAAACATTATTAAGTTCCGTGAATGTCGAGGGTGAAAATAATAACGCATTAAGCCAAGTAGATGAGAATGAAAAAATTGATACTAATGATAAAGAATTGAAAAATGTTTTTGAAAATACACAAAATAAGTTGTATAAGATTTCAACATCATATGACAAAACGCTTTCTGATGAAGTCAATAGTGGCTTTTCAGTAACTTTATCTTGGGCGGGTGACGGAGGTAATTATACTGCAAATTTTCAAATATTGAAATTTAAAACCGCAGCTAATGCCGAAAAATTCGTTAAAGAAAATCCTTTTTCTTTTGTAAATGGGCAATATGTAGCTTTTGTATCTGTTGATAAAATTCCCGTAGAAATTAAAGATATGTTAGTTTCTATTATAAGAAATGAACCTATTTCGCCAATTAACAGCACTGATTTTGGCGGAGAAATCTACTCATTTAATTAAGGTTGTAACAATATGAAATTGATTATGTTCGAGATTTACAAACTGTTCAGCAAAAAACTGCTTTTAATATGCCTTGTTTTGTTTTTTACTGCAAATTCAATATTCTTGGTTTACACTCAATCAAATAATCTTGAAGTAAAAACAGTACATACTAATTTATCTGATTATGAGAATGTAATATCTAAATATTCAGATTATGTGCCGACTGAAGCACAGCGACAACTTGAAAGCGAATTAAAAACAGTTGAAATCGCTCTTCAATTTGACAGAACGGCAGATAACAGCAACGGCGATGATCTAAAAAATCTTGGGCGAATTACCGAACAATATAAGGCGGAGAACCCGGAGGAATACAAAAAGGCGCGGGCGTTACATTATACAAAACAAGAGCTTCTCGATAAACAAACCTATCTTTTAAATTTGGTAAATCAATGCAAGTCTTTATTTGATTATAGCTCTTTTATCGGCGATATGGATGAGCGCGCGCAGATGCAGACAAAGTTCTCGGTTTTTGCGGAAGAAGGTTCGTTTTCATACAACAACATATTAAAAACCGCCGAGGATTTTAAAGATGTTAATAATACAAATCTTAAAATCGGAAACAATTTTGCCGTAGAAAATTCAACAACATTTGTTCTGACCGATTTGCTCGTATTTGCGCTTGTATTTTTAATGTGCGTCTATATTTTTACATTGGAAAGGGACAAAGAATTATACGGGCTTATCAGAACCGCAAAATACGGACGTATGCCGCTTATTATTTCAAAATTATTCGTCCTTATCTTTTTTACGATTTTAATATGCGCAGCATATTATTCTTCAAATATTGCACTCTGCGGATTGTACAGCGGCTTCGGCGATATGACAAGGAATATTCAGTCCTGCGAGCTTTTTATGAATTGTAATTTAAATCTGCAAATTTGGCAATATCTTGTTTTGTGGGGTTTATCAAAAATAATCACGATGTGCGTGCTTGCCCTTTTTATTGCGTTAATATTTGTTTTAGTAAAAAATACGGGAATGGTTTTTGCCGTTACCGCATTTTGGGTTTTCATTGAAGGAGTTCTTTATCTTGCAATAGGAAGCAATTCTCCCCTAAATCAACTTAAGTATATAAACTTTTTATACTTTTTAAGCGGAAATAATATTTTCGGAAATTATCTTAATATCAATATTTTTTCACATACTGTAAATATTACCCTGATTTACGTTATAGCTATGATATTGATCGCTATTGCTTCCGTAACGGTAATTTGCATGTCTTTTGTAAAATCCGCGCAAATAACGACAAACAATATATTTACGCCAATTCTTGAAAAATTCAGACGAAGGTTTTATAAAATTCAAGGCAGCGTTTCAATATTCAAAGGCGAATGTTTTAAGCACTACAAAGGCTCAATGGCAATAATAGCGATTATTCTGCTTGTTTTTGTCGCCTACGGTAATGCTACTGATGATATTTCGGTTGTATACAGTTCGGCTCAGGAAAGCGCATACAGCGCGTATATTGATAAGCTTGAGGGCGAGCTTACGCAGGAAAAAGAAGATTATTTGCGGCGACAGCAGGATTATTTTGACGGACTGAATGAAGAGCTTAACACCATTTCAACTGATATGTCCTTATCGGCTGAAGAAAAAGAAATAAGGATAACGGCTATAGATTCGATTTTGAAAACCAAGGGCGCCGCCTTTGAGGAGATTTCAAATCAAGCCTCGTACATAAAAGAGGTCGGAGAGCGTTATCATATTACTCCCATATTCATTAACTATATTGTTTATAAAAGACTTGCCCAAAATCCGTCAAGAGAATGGCAGTATTTTACCTTGCTTATGGCAGTAATAATATTTATATCGTCCGATATATTTGCATATGAACATAAAAAGCATATGATTGATCTAATTCGCTGCACAAAAAAGGGCAAGCTGAGGCTTGTACTTTCAAAAGTAATGACACTTTCGCTTACCACGCTTATATCATATACTTTAATTTATTTGCCTTATTATATAAATTTTATAAAAACCTTCGGAACAGAGTCGTTAAACACTCCTGTTGTATTTATACAGGACTTTGCAAATATTGGCAGTACGATTTCCGTAAACAGTATGATTTTTATTACGGCGGCAGTGCATATAGCGGAGGCTGTCTCGGTTATGACGGCGGTTGCTATGCTTTCTCAAGTATTAAAGAATAATATATTGTCTATGATTGTCGGGGCGGTGATAGTATTATTTCCGTGCCTGTTATGTATGAATTTGACCGATATAAGATTATACACAAGCTTTCAAAAAGGCAGTTGGATGTGGCTTGTCCCGAGTTTGATAGTATTATGCGTATTCCTGCTGATGATTTGTTTAACTATAATTGCATTTAACTTTTCTAATATTGAATTTAAAGCTATGAGAAGGTGTAAAAATGAGGCTTGAAATAAAAAATTTATGTAAAACATATAAAAAAGGTGTAGTTAAGGCACTTGATGATTTCAGTGTGACCTTAACGCCGGGCGTTTATGGCTTGCTCGGACCAAACGGCGCAGGCAAAAGCACCCTTATGAATATCATCACCGACAACTTGAACGCCGACAGCGGAGAAGTTCTCTATGACGGCGAGGAAATTAAAAAACTCGGCAAAGACTACAGAACAGTTCTCGGCTACATGCCACAGCAACAGGGCTTGTATGATGATTTCACCCTCAACCGCTTTTTGTGGTATATGGCGGCTTTAAAGGGATTGAAGAAAAAAGAGGCAAAGGTAAAAATCACTTCACTTCTTGAAACCGTCAATCTTAAAGAGTCGGCACATAAAAAATTGGGCTCATTCTCCGGTGGTATGAAGCAGAGAGCCTTAATTGCACAAGCCCTTTTAAATGATCCCGAAATCTTAATTCTCGACGAGCCGACAGCAGGGCTTGACCCGAAAGAGAGGATAAGAATCCGCAACTTTATAAGCGAAATTGCGGAGGATAAAATAGTATTGATTTCAACCCACGTTGTGTCGGACATTGAGTTTATTGCAAAGGAGATTATATTACTCAAAAGCGGTCAGCTTGTGTCGCATGATACCTGTACCAACCTTACAAAAGAAATTGAAAATAAGGTATTTGAAGTCGAAATTAATAAGGAAGAACTTAAATATTTTCAAGATAATTACCGTGTGTCAAATCTCTATCATAACGACGAAAAAATCATTGTAAGATTAGTAACTGATATCCCACCTGAAAACTATAAAATACAATCCGTAAAAGCAACCCTTGAGGATTTGTATCTGTATGTGTTTGAGAAAGGGAAATAACAAAAACAGAAAAAATAAGAAGATATTTAATATGTGCTTGTTAAATGCCGACAGGTTTTAGCTTTTAATGCTATTACCTGTCGGCATTTTTATGCTCTTTTTTACATTGAAAGCAGAAAGGACTTTATTGTTATACAAGAGCAGGAGTCCTCCAGTCAATTTGATTTTTTAAATTCAGATTGATTGGAGGACAAAATATGGACAACAAACGTCCCAAAAGAAGAAAGGATAAGTATAATCCTTACACATTACATACAGAAAAGGGAAAGTACTATATCTCATTTACAGATGCTAATAATTGTATTCAAAAAGTTTTAATATCTAAGAAAATATTTGATAGTTTTAATAAATTTGAGCTTGAAGATATTTCTTGGATGAATGAATACGACAGGCATTATGAACACTCTGAAATATACGAAAGCACATTACACGAAAGAGGCGCTATAAATGTTGAATGTATGGAAGAATACTTGGATAATACTCAGGATATGGAAAATTTGCACATGGCGATAAAAAATTTGCCGGAAGTGCAGAAACGCAGACTGAAAAAGTATTATTTTGAAGAAAAAACTTTTGACGAAATAGCGTTTGAAGAAGGCTGTACTTATCAAAGTATTCAAAGATCCGTGTATCGCGCAGTGAAAAAAATCAAAAATATTTTAAAAAATTTATAAAAAAATTTATAAATTAGGGGTGTGTTTTAGCTTTTAAGTGAGGAAACAGGTGAAAGGGATTATTTCTCTTTTGCCTGTTTTCTATACTCGCCAAAAATAGAGCAGGCATTGTTCTTTGAAAATAAAATATCAGCACATCAGATACTTTCCTTCTGCTGTTCGGAACGGACAAGCCACATGAGCGAACATATTTTATATATCTTCAGGACTCAGACATTGAAAGGCAAATTCAATGACGGCGATGACAGGCAGAAGATATAATGATACTTCCGTCCAGTCAAAAGTCGAGCGTGATAGAACCGTCGTAACCAAAGAGGGCGGCCGTGGGAGATCCTCACGGTGGTGAAATCCCAATGAGGCTATAAATGCAATAGCCGTCTGATGTGTTCCTTGTCGCAGGGTATAGAGGATAAATAGCGACAAAGGGATAATTTGAAATTTAGAGTTATCACAAACGATTGATATACGACAGCAGGCAACGACTGTGTTCTGCATAGCTGTTGCCTGCCGTAGCAAAATATATTTTAGATTGGAGAAATTAAAATGATAGGTTTTATTATTGGATTATTTATAGGTGCGTTCATAGGTGTAGCTGTAATGTGCCTTTGCAACGCAGTTTCAAACGCTGACAAGAATATCGAAAATCAAAAAACATCAGAGGAAACTAAAAAAGATGAATAAGAGTAAAGCAATAAAAAATTCAGAATGTTACTATGAACTCAATATGTTGAGTCTCCTTGTGAAGATGAATCTGCTTACAGAGGAAGAGTACAAAAGCATACTTGAAATCGTCTTGGAAGAATCTGAAAGCATATTGCTGACCGCATAAAAATAATTCAAAAAAGATGTAATATTCGCTGGATAGTTTCAAACTCTTGTGATATTGTTGTCTTGCAAAAACAGATTTACAGGAAAGGAAGAAAAATGGTAGTTACTGAGATACAGCCGATAAAAAAGAATGACGAAAAAATCAGATTGGCAGCTTATTGCAGAGTATCAAGTGATTCTTCGGATCAGATGAATTCATTTGCGGCTCAGATAAAATATTATACCGATTATTCAAAGGTTCACACCGAATATGAGTTGGTTGATATATATGCTGATGAAGGCATATCGGGAACTTCCCTTAAAAAGCGTGACGAATTTAAACGGCTTATAAGGGACTGCGAAAACCGTAAGATTGATTGCATTATTACGAAATCAATTTCAAGGTTTGCAAGAAATACAAGTGATTTGCTGACCGTACTGAGAATGCTTAAAACATTAGGTGTCCGTGTGTATTTTGAAGAACAGGCACTTGATTCGGACAAAATGAATGCCGAACTGCTTGTAACGCTGCCCGGTCTTGCGGCACAGCAGGAATCAATCAATATTTCCGATAATATGCGGTGGAGTTACCGCAAACGGATGGAATCAGGCGATTTCAACACTACATATCCTGCATTTGGTTATCGGATATCAAATAACGAGCTTATAGTCAATGAAGATGAAGCGAAAACAGTAAGGACAATATTTGCACTGTACTTGCAGGGTATGGGAAAACAAGCCATAGCAAATACACTCAATGAAAATAATATACCGTCCCGAAAAGGAAAATGGCATTGCTGCTCGGTGGACTATATTCTTAATAACGAGAGATATATGGGAGATGCATTACTGCAAAAAACATATACCACAGAATCATTCCCCTTTGTGAGAAAGAAAAACAGAGGCGAATGTGCTAAATACTATATAGAGAACAGTAATGTCGCAATTATATCAAAGGAAACCTTCAATGCCGCAAAAGAATTGCAAAGAAGAAAAAGCGTACAGCATTCAAATGCTTCATATCCGCTGAGCAGGGTTATAAGGTGTTGCGAGTGCGGTCACAATTACAGGCGAATTGTAACCAATAACAAGGTGTATTGGGGTTGTTCATATAAGGCATCACTGAAAACAGATTGTACAACACAAACACTGCTTGAAAGTGATATATACAGTGCATATCTTGCAATGATGAGCAAGCTCAAAAGATACAAATCAGAAATACTCGACAATATGATTAATCAGCTTGAATACATAGAGGAAACAACAAATCCGAATCAGGCATCAATATCGGCTGTAGATAAACAGATAGCAGATTTAAGCACGCAGAACCTTATGATAGCAAGGCTTCGCACAAAATCCATATTAAGTGAAAGTGAGTTTTCAAAGCAGGCGCTTGAAATAAACTCGAAAATATCAAAGTTGCGCAGTAAGCGAAAGCTTCTGTTAAACGATGATTCCTCAGAGGAAACAATAAGCAATCTGAAACATCTCAGCGAAATAATAGATAACTTTGATTACCGTGACGGTTTCAATGAAGAAATATTCAGCGACACGGTAGAGCAGATCAAAGCAGGCTATGACAATAAGCTTGTATTCATACTATCGGGTGGACTTGAATTAACGGAGATTATTAAATGAAAGGATATGAACGATGAAAAACAGAAGGGTTAAATACGGATATGCCTATCAAAACGGTGTTATCACGGTAAATCCGACAGAGTCAACAACAGTGAAAAGAATATTTGACCTGTATATTAACGGCTTGTCATTGATAAAAATAGTACAGCTTCTGATTGCGGAAAATATTGAATATATGGTCGGTGAAGTATCGTGGAACAAAGGAAAAATTAAGCGAATAATTGATGATGATATTTACACAGGAACAGATACTTACCCTCCGGTAATCAGTAAAGATACATTTGAAAAAGCAAACAAAGTAAAATCTGCAAGGGACACTCAAAAGGGTATTGACAGGTCGTCTGATATATATAATCTCAATGTTCCGATATTATGTGCCGACTGCGGTTCACCGTTAAAGCGCAATCACGAAATGAGATGTGTTCAGGGAACTAGATGGGTTTGCAAAAACAGTGAATGTCATAATATAATACACCTTAACGATGATACGCTGATTGAGCAAATAACAGACTTGCTCAACCGCATAATTAAAAATCCCGACTTGATAAAGGATAATGATGACTGCGGTGTAATCAGCAAGGAAACAGTAAAGCTTGAAAACGAGATAAGAAAAGCTCTTGAACACGACAAAAACAACAAAGACGGTATTACGGAGATGATATTCAGAAACGCTTCCCTGAAGTATGCTAATATCAAAAATATGAATCATATAACGGAAAAGCTGAGAGCAGACTTTAACACAAGTCCGCTTTCAGCTTTTTCATTATCGCTGTTCTCTCGAACAGTTACTGCAATAAGGCTTGACAAAGACTATATAGAAATAACTCTTAAAAATAATCAAAAAATCGGAGGTGCAATATGGAGCAAAAAGTGCTGCAAAGAAAAGTCAATTACATAGCTCCCACGCTCAATACAGAAACGGAGTCTGAAACAGCTTACAGACAGATTCGAGTAGCCGCATACTGCCGTGTATCCACTCAAATGGAGGAACAGCTCAACAGCTATGAGGTTCAGGTAAAGCATTATACCGACAAAATCAACAGTGAGCCGAAATGGTCTTTTGCAGGAATCTATGCAGACAAAGGTATATCGGGAACAAGTGCAAAAAAGCGTGATGAATTTATGAAAATGATTCGAGCCTGCAAGCGGCATAAAATTGATATGATTATAACGAAATCTATATCAAGGTTCTCACGAAATACACTTGACTGTTTGAAATATATAAGAATTCTGAAAGAGCTAAATGTTGATGTGTATTTTGAAGAGCAGGGGCTTCACAGTAAGGATGTAGGTGCAGAGTTCTATATTACAATCTACGGCAGTATAGCGCAGAGTGAAGCAGAAAATATCAGCGCCAATGTCAGGTGGGGCAAGCAGCAAAGTGCCAAAGAAGGCAAAGTAGCATTCTCCTTCAACTCGTTTCTGGGATATAAAAAAGGTGCAGACGGAAAACCAGAAATCGTTGAAGATGAAGCGAAGGTTGTCAGAGAAATATTTGATAAATATCTTGAGGGTGAAAGTGTAAGAACAATAGCTAAATATCTGACTGCCAATCAGATTGCCACCCCCACTGGAAAGGAAGTGTGGCATTACGGTACTGTCAAATCAATTCTATCAAATGAAAAGTATAAGGGTGACGCTCTCATAAATAAGACATATGTAGTTGACTGTATCTCAAAAAAGGTTAAAAGAAACAACGGAGAAAGGGCTCAATACTATGTAGAAAACAATCACCCTGCCATTATCTCCCCCGAAAAGTTTAATCGAGTGCAGGAAGAAATGGCGAGAAGAACAAGTAAGAAAAAGGTTAAACAAATAGGCACAAAAACCGAGTTGGGCAAATACTCAAGTAAGTACGCTCTGTCGGAACTGCTCATATGTGGTGAGTGCCACACTCCCTATCGCAGATGCACTTGGACTACAACAGACGGCAAAAAGAAAATAATGTGGCGATGTATTAACCGACTTGATTACGGCAAAAAGTATTGTCACCACTCCCCGTCAGTTGAAGAAAGTGTATTGCAAAATGCCATTGTACAAGCTGTTCAGAATAACATCGGCAAATGCTCGGAAGTGCTTGAAAAATTAAAGCAACACATTAAAATGGGACTTTCAGGCGAACAAACTGAAGATAAAACAATAGATATTCAAATAGAAATTGCAAGGTTAGACAAAGAATATGTCGATTTGCTTAATCAGATAACTGCCGATATTGAGAATGCAGAAGCTTTGGAATCACAGCTTGAAGAAATCATAATTAAGAAACACAGCTTACAAAACGAATTGCAAATATATGAAAACTCAAACAGCAAACAGGCAAATACAAAAACAAGACTTGATGAAATCTTCCAAATCATAGAAGGACTTAAAAACCATCCTATGGAATTTAACGATGTAATTATCAGACAAATAATCGACTGCATAATCGTAGAATCAAAAGAGAAAATCAAGGTGGTATTTGTTGGTGGGTATGAGGTGGAACAAAGGCTGTGTTCTGATTGAGGGTGAAGTTCGATTTATATCAGAAAAATAAGCATATATATAGTGATGCCTTAAACAGACACTTATAATAAACTCTAAAAGATTTGTCCCAATATATTGATTTATGTCCCAGAACGTGCTATAATTAAAAATATGAGAGGTGATGTGTTTTGAAAAAGCAAAATGTTATCAATCTGATAAAATATCATGTTGAAAGAAACGAAAATGCTTTTAGAAACGAAGCAATAAATATAGCAAGATATTTTGACAGTATTGGAGATGAACAGTTGGCAGAATATATTATGAGTTTGATTGCTGAATCTAATTTGTATACACCTCAAAGCAGCGATTTTGAAAGTGAATTTTTAAAACAAATTAACACTAATGTAATGGAACCATTAAATTTACCAACTGAAATTTCAGAAGATATAAAAGGAATTATTAATGCGGTTAATCACAATATCGGCATCAATAAATTTTTATTTGAGGGTCTCCCGGGTAGCGGAAAGACCGAGGCGGCTAAACACATAGCTCGTTTGCTGGATAGAACTTTATTTTGTGTGGATTTTGATAACTTAATTGATAGTAAACTAGGGCAGACTAACAAGAATATAGCAAGTGTATTTAATGAAATTAATATGCTTCCAAATTCAAATAGAGTGGTTGTATTATTTGATGAAATAGATGTAATTGCATTAGATCGAATAAATTCCAATGATGTGCGTGAAATGGGAAGAGTTACTTCAACTATCTTGCGAGAACTTGATCGTCTAACTGATTTAAATAAAGAAATAGTGATTATCGCAACAACCAATTTATTTTCGAACTTTGACAAAGCATTAATTAGACGTTTTGATGCTGTTATTAATTTTAATCGATATAGCAAGAATGATCTAATTGAAGTTGCTGAATATTATTTCTCGGCATTTATCAAAAATTTCAAAGGGATTTCTAAAGATACAAGATTATTTAAAAAAATCTTAAATGCGTCTGACGAATTGCCTTATCCCGGAGAACTGAAGAATATTATCAAAACATCTTTGGCTTTCAGTGATATTAATTCCGGATATGATTATTTAAGAAGGCTTTATAACAGTTTGATTGGTAATCTTGATAAAACCGATATTAACCAATTGTATGGAAAGGGCTTTACGGTAAGGGAAATCGAAAAACTCAAAGGAGAGTCAAAAAGCACCGTATCAAGAAAACTGAATAAGGAGGATGAAACAAATGAATAATGTTTTGGAACTAAAAGGAAACCGTTTTGTTCAAGCACCAAAGAGTGCCAGCGGTGGCGGTCCTGCGATGAATAGTAAAGTAGTTGTTACAAGTCAGAAATTGAAGGAACTAACATCCAAGCTTTTTCAGATTAAAGATTTTTGGGCACACGAAAATAGACCATTTAACGGTATTTTAATTAGTGTGCATTATAATAAAATAGTAGCTAAAAGCAACCGTATTGCCGGTCTGTTTAAAGGAGATCAATCTAATTATGCTATCGTAGGAGCAAAATTTAATGCCGAAAAAACAAAGCATATAATCACCTATTTTTTATCAATTGATGATTTAGATAGCAGTATGGATATGTTATATAAATCAGATGAAATAATATCTTCTGTATTTAAAGATGACATTACTAAAGCAATTTTTGATAATTATGTGACCGATAAAATCAATTTTAAAAAATACGGATTAACAAAAAGTTTATTCAAACAGATAGTGGCTGATGTATCATATATTGACGATTTTGAAGTAGAAAAAGCAACTCAACAATTTAAGGAAAGTATCATTACTTTGTATGATACAGGAATGGATACAAAACAACTATTCCACGAAATTGGCATTGATATTTTATCAAGCAGGATTCTCGATAATCGTACGGTTTTCTTAGATGAGAATCAATCTAAAGTTTTGTTTGAAAAGGCTCCTTATCTTGTTTCTATGGCAACAGAAAATTTATCAGACCTGTCCCCTGAAGATTTTATTGAAGATTATCAACAAGATATTGTTCATATTCCATCACCAAGCATTGAGCCTACTATTGGTGTAATTGATACATTGTTTGATATTCGGGTATATTTCAGTGAATGGGTAGAATATCACGACATGGTTGATAAAAACATTCCCAAAAATCCCAGTGATTATCGTCACGGAACAGCGGTATCATCGATTATTGTAGATGGACCAAAGTTGAATCCTTGGCTGAATGATGGATGCGGAAGATTTAGAGTAAGACATTTTGGTGTTGCAGCCGGAGCCCAATTTTCATCATTCACAATTATTAAGCAAATAAAATGTATTATTGCAGAAAATAAGGATATTAAAGTTTGGAATATTTCTTTAGGAAGTAATAAGGAAGTAAATGATAATTTCATTTCAGCCGAAGCTGCAGTATTGGATCAGATCCAAGCCGAAAATGATATAATCTTTGTTGTTGCGGGAACTAATAAGCCAAATGAAAACATTGAAAAAATTGGATCTCCGGCAGACTCAATAAACAGTTTAGTAGTAAACGCAGTAACAAAAAGCGGATTATCAACTAAATACACTCGAAAAGGTCTTGCGCTTTCCTTTTTCGCCAAGCCTGATGTAAGCTATTATGGAGGAAGTGAGGAAGAGTATATTCAAGTTTGCGAACCATTGGGCGCAGCATTTGTAGCAGGAACTTCCTTTGCTGCTCCTTGGATTGCAAGAAAATTATCCTATTTGATTGATGTATTAGGTTTGAACAGAGAAGTAGCTAAAGCAATGATTATAGATTCAGCGAGAGGTTGGAATGAAGCACCGACTCCGGAAGAAGTAGCTATTTATGGGCACGGTGTTGTTCCAATCAAAATTGATGATATCGTTCAGACAAAAGACGATGAAATCAAATTTGTGGTAACAGATACAAGTGAGAAATGGAATACTTATAATTATCATTTTCCTGTTCCACTTAAAGATGACAGTTACCCTTATTTTGCCAGAGCGACTATGTGTTATTTCCCAATATGCGACAGGTCTCAAGGAGTCGATTATACAAACACTGAGCTTAATCTGCACTTTGGCAGAATAAAAGATAATGGAAAGCTGATCGAAATAAATGACGATAAGCAAAATCAAGAGGATTCGTTGGGAACAGCAAAAAGTTTTATTCTTGAAGGCGAAGCAAGAGAACGATTCAGAAAATGGGATAATGTAAAGTATATATCAGAGAAGCCAAAGAGTAGAAAAATCCCCAAAAAATCGTACAAAAATAAAAAGTGGGGAATGGAAATAAAAACAAATAATAGGTTAGATCCAAAAGATGGTGTGGGACTTCGTTTTGGAGTTGTAGTGACGCTGAAAGAAATGTATGGCGTTAACAGGATTGATGAATTTATCAGAAATTGCAATTTGAACGGTTGGCTGGTTAATAAGATTGATATTGAAAATAGAATTGATATCCATGAGAAAGTTAATGAAGAAATCGAATTTAGCTGAAAATGACATCAAAATTCTAACCTAATTCTTTAAATTGAAGAAAATCTTTCAATTTGTGAAAACATATTTTATGCTCTCTCCCCCTTGCAAATTTAAATAATCTGAACATTTTGAATGATTGGTAAAGTAATTCGATTTTTGTATGTTATTGAAAAACATTATATGAGGTGATTTTATTTGTTTGAGGATTATGCATCAGTTTTTGATTTAGGTGATATTTTACCAAGAGATAAATCAAGATTAAGAGAAGATATAGGGATGAAAAAGAAAATAGGAAAATTTTCAAAAGAAATTAGAGAGATAACTAAGCAAGAAACTTGTTATTACTGCGGTAATAAGTTTACCAGCTTTTGTAATTCTCATTCTATACCTGCATTTGTTTTAAGAAATATTGCAGAAAATGGCGAGGTGCTTACCCTAAATGCCTTTATTGATAATCCCATATTTAAAGTTGACAAAGGTGTTAATCAGGCAGGAACATTTAATTTAATTTGCAGAAATTGTGATAGTAAGATTTTTTCAGAATATGAAAATCCGGAAAATTATTGTAATGTTCCAACACAAAAAATGCTTGGGCAAATAGCTTTGAAAAATAACTTAATGGCTATAAGTAAAAGAATGTTTGAAATTAACTTATATGATAAGGCAGAAAAAGAACTTGGTTTACCATCAGAATTAAGGCGAGTAAAGAATGAAACAAATACTTTGGATTTAAATGAATATATTGAAAGCTATAAAAAGGCTAAAAAATCTATAGACAAAAATAGTACTTCGGATTACTATCTATGTTATTATGAAAAATTAAATTATGTGGTACCGATAGCTTTTCAAGGTGCAATAGCGTTAATTGCAGATTTCAATAGAAATATTATTAATAATATTTATAATATGTCTCCCGAATATAAAGTGAAAAATATAAACATATGCGTATTCCCATTACAAAATGAAACCGCAGTTTTTATGTTTATAGAAAGCGGAGATAAGCGTTATAGGAATTTCTATAGGCAGTTTAACAAGTTGGATAGAGATGATAGATTATTAGCATTAACCTATATAATGTTATCTTATTCTGAAGAAGTGTATTTTTCAAAGCGAATTGAAAAAGAGATATTTCCCAACGAGCAACTTCAAAAAATTAGCAGAAATACGTCGGAAATATTATCTCCTACTCCTTTTGTTGATCCTATATTAGTAGCAAAGGAAGCTTATGATTTATCTAAAAGAAAACTTATTCCAAATCTTCTTTTAGAAAAGTACAAGATAAATTAATTTGTGGTAGAGAATTTATACGCTCTCTGCATTGATTAGCAGTAATATACTAATGTATTAGGGACATATCAAGCGTTTTTGCTAATAATTATTTTCGTTTTCGTTGGTTCGAAACTACCATAAAAATTGGCAAAAACATCTTTTTTGCTCAACCCTGACAAACTAAAAAAACGCCTTAAACATTGAAGTTTAGGGCGTTTTTCTTTTGCGTTCAGCAGAGATAAAACCCCTCTGAAAATCTGTTTGTCTAACAGTTGTCTAACATAACGCTAACTAAGCAGGCTCAATGTCAATAGTTGGTGTAACCCGATAAAAACAGAGCCACTGCATCTAATTCGAATTGTTTTGTGCTGTTTAGATACCTAACATTAGCGGATATGTTTCCGCAAGATACAGCCAAGCATTTGCAGCAGTTGTGCGTATAATTTAAACTGCTGCAAAAGTCAGCAAACAAGCCGAATTTTATATTGCTTAATTATTTTCTTGACATCAAGACTACGGTCTCGATGTGGCACGGTTGTTCAACGAAAAACATACTCAGCCCCTATTGTACAAGGGAATGGTGGAACGTACCTTTTCCCTTAAAATCTAGTGGTTCGAGCCTGTGACAACCTTGAATTGTCCTATAATTTGTATAGGCAAACAGGGGAAAGCTCTGTCCCTTAAACTTCATTTTTCATGTCATCCCTACAATCTGGAATTTTGACAAGCCTGCAAACGGCAAGCAGAACGGACTTCACGCCGGACAGCTTAAAAGCTACATTCAGCTTTGTTTGGCACTCAGCCAAATGGCAAAGGAAGTTAAGTCGGCAAGTGCAAAACCTCAGCAAACAGAAAATCCAAAATACGCAATGAGAACTTGGCTTTTGCGACTTGGCTTTATCGGCGACGAGTTCAAGACAGCGAGAGATGTGTTCACAAACAGACTTTCGGGCGACACGGCTTTTAGGAACGGCAGAGTTGCTTGAAGTGATTAGGTTAAATGCCCCATCGACCGCTTCGGCGGTCTTAAGGTGGTAGAAGAACATATCTTCGGAAAGGATTGATTTTATGAAAAGGTTATACATAGCCTACGGAAGTAACCTAAATGTAAGGCAGATGAAAACGAGATGTCCGAACGCAAAAATTCTAGGTACAGCAAAGCTGAAAGGCTGGGAGTTGCTTTTCAAAGGTAGCAAGTTGGGTTCGTACCTCACGATTGAGAAAAAGGAAAACGGAATTGTGCCTGTGGTAATCTGGGAGGTAAGCGAATCCGATGAAAAAGCACTCGACCGTTATGAAGGCTATCCGACCTTCTACTACAAGAAGGACATCGAGGCGCAATACAAGGGCATCAGAACAGGCAATCGCAGAACGGTTACCGCCTTCGCCTACATTATGCACGAGGAAAGGCAAATCGGTGTACCAAGCCTTTTCTACCTCAACACCTGCCTTGACGGTTACGATACCTTTTATTTTGACAAGCAGATACTTCTCAATGCCTATCACAAGTCAAAGGAGCTGTACGAAAATGACCGATAACCTTGTTCAGTTACGCACCTGTCCCCGTTGTGGCGGGGTTTATTCCGGACACGGTGCCAGTTTCAAGGGCAGACAATTTAACCGTTATCTGTCCCGACTGTGGCACACGAGAGACCTTTGAAAGCATAGGTGTTGATGAAAAGAAACAGGAGAAAATCCTCAATACTATTCACAATACTGTTCATACTAATTGACTTTCCATTTGTTTTTGATATAATTGAATGTATCAAAAAGGAAGATAAATCGGAATTTGAGGAGAATTTGATATGGCTTTTGATTTTAAGAAAGAGTATAAAGAATTTTATATGCCAAAGAATACCCCTGAAATCGTAACTGTGCCAAAGGCGAATTACATCGCCGTTAGAGGAAAAGGAAACCCAAATGAAGAAGGTGGTGCATATCAGCAAGCAGTCGGCATTTTGTATGCAGTAGCTTATACCTTAAAAATGAGTTATAAGACAGATTACAAAATAGAGGGGTTCTTCGAGTATGTTGTACCACCTCTTGAGGGCTTTTGGTGGCAGGATAATGTTGATGGAGTGGACTATACCAATAAGTCCACTTTTAACTGGATTTCCGTCATTCGTTTACCCGATTTTGTTACTAAAGAAGATTTTGAATGGGCAGTAGCAACAGCTACTAAAAAGAAAAAGATTGACTGTTCATCAGCGGAGTTTTTAACCGTTGACGAGGGATTGTGTGTTCAAATTATGCATTATGGTCCATTTGATGATGAACCTGCAACAGTTGCTTTAATGGACGAATATATAAAAGTAAATGGCTATGTAAATGATATTTCCGATAAACGATTGCATCACGAAATTTATATGTCAGACGCAAGAAAGGTTGCTCCTGAAAAATGGAAAACAGTCATTAGACATCCTATAAGGAAATCGTGAAATTCCTGTTTATCAAACAATACAATATAATCTTCAAGCATCGGTTAGAAATAATCGGTGTTTTTTTCTTATGCCACAAAGAGGTGAGATTTTGATAAAGTTAAAGAAATACAAGCCTACGAAATTCAAGGCGAAGGGCAGTTATTATGATTAGAAAAGTGCAGGGTTTGCTGTTGCCTTTATTGAAAGCCTTTACTCACATTATTCACGAAGATAGGACAATCGCTGTGGCGGGGTTTATTCCGGACACGGTGCAGTTTCAAGGGCAGACAATTTAACCGTTATCTGCCCCGACTGTGGCACACGAGAGGCCCTCCAGAGCATTGGTGTTGATGAAAAGGAGCAGGAGAAAATTTTGAAAATCATTCATAACACCTATAAATTATATTGATTTTCAAAAGCTTTTATGTTATAATTGTTGTAAAATTTTAAACATTTGGAGGAACTTGTATGTATATTTTTTGGGATAATTCAAATATTCACATATCTGGTCTTGATGCAATACGTTCAGTTCTTGAGCCTCAAGCACCTAGAGAACTTTTTCGAACAAACTTTAAAAATCTATTTAAACTAGTTTGTAATGGTAGACCTGTCGATAATGCCTATCTATCTGGAAGTGTCCCGCCTCCCAGTGATGCTTTATGGGACTATTTAAAAAATATGGGAATAAAACTTCAATTACTTAATAAGACAGCTGATGGCAAAGAACAAGAAAGCGTTGATATGTCGTTACAAACGATGATGTTGCGTACTGCAATTGATAATCCTCCTTCAACTATGGCTATTTTAACAGGGGACGGTGCTAGCAAGCAATTGGGAGAAGGTTTCTTAACAGATTTAAAACGTATAAAAGAAAAATTTTCTTGGAATTTTGAAATTTATGCTTGGAATCACACATGTAGTAAAGAACTAAAATCCTATGCAGAACAAAACGGAAAGTTTATTGATTTAGAAAATTATTATAATTCAATAACATATATTCAAAAAGATAAAAAAGGAATATATGAATATTTTCGACCTTCTGATCCCCTAACTAATAATATTTTATAAAATTCAATTACGACAACGACCACTAAATACACTATTCAACTTAAACAGCTAAGACTTATAGCATCTGTCAATAATGACGGGTGCTTTTCTTATGCCCTTTAGGAGGTGAGATTTTGAGAAAGCTGAAGAAGTACAAGCCTACAAAATTCAAAGCTAAGGACAGCTATTACGATAAGGAATACGCTGACTTTGCCGTTGCCTTTATCGAAAGCCTTTGCCACACCAAAGGCACTTGGGCGGGTAAACGGTTTGAGCTTATGGGCCGGCAGGAGCAGATTATTCGTGACCTTTTCGGCATTTTAAAGCCTAACGGATATAGGCAGTTCAACACTGCATATATTGAGATTCCGAAAAAGAACGGCAAGTCTGAATTAGCTGCGGCTGTCGCACTTCTGCTCACCTGCGGTGACGGTGAACAGAGAGCCGAGGTTTACGGTGCGGCTGCCGACAGACAACAGGCATCAATCGTATTTGATGTTGCCGCCGAGGAATACGGTAGTAAGTTCTATGCAAACGGTGCGTCACCCAGCGGTGTGCTTGAACATCCGGGTACGCTTAAATACCCGTCAAAGGTTCGTGATTCGTGGAATGCCGCCTTTGCGGGAAGCGGCAACAGTCATAGAGTTGCCGTGCTTGAAGAGGGACTAAAGTACACACCGATTTCAATTTCGCCGAACGAGGCGCAGTTCCTCGAAACCAGAAAATTTCAGATAGATGAGATAGCTCGAATTTTCAGAGTGCCTCCGCATATGGTGGGTGACCTTGAAAAATCGAGCTTTTCTAATATTGAACAGCAGTCGCTTGAATTTGTGAAGTACACACTTGAGCCGTGGATAGTGCGTTGGGAGCAGTCAATTTCCCGCTCCTTACTTTCAAGAAATGAAAAAAATTCGTACTTTGTGAAGTTTAATGTGGATGGACTTTTGCGTGGTGACTATGCAAGCAGAATGAGTGGCTATGCTACGGCAAGGCAGAACGGCTGGATGTCGGCAAACGATATACGAGAGCTTGAAAACCTTGACCGTATTTCTGACGAGGAGGGTGGAAATCTGTATCTCGTGAATGGCAGTATGACAAAGCTGAGCGATGCGGGGGCTTTTGCTGAAAAGAATAATGAGAAGGAGGAAAATACAAATGGCGAAAAGGTTCTGGAATTGGAAAAATCATACAGAAGAAAATGAAACTGTACAAAGAGTTCTTGAACTTAACGGAACTATTGCAGAAGAAAGTTGGTTTGACGATGATGATGTTATTCATTTTGGCATATAATATTTTCATTGCATATATTTTATTTGTGTGATATACTAAATGTAACTTATTTGAAATTATAGGGGGAAAGATAAATATGTCAGAAATAAGTACTGTTGAAATCAAAAATATGCTTGACGATTTAGAAAATGATAATGACTTCATAGAGTTAAGGAAACTATATGAAACACCAAATTGTTTTACTATAATGGGAGATAAAAGAAGAGAAGAATGGCATAGTAATTTTGTATGTTGGCTACTTGACCCTAATGAAAACCACGGACTAGGTAAATTTCCTTTAGTAAAATTTTTGGATTTAGTTGAAAGTAAGTGCGAAGAACTTAATATTGATAAAACAGATGTTGAGAATATGGAATTTGAAAAAGAGTCTTCAGCTAAAGATCAAACAGATAATAAAGGTCGAATGGACATTTTAGGTACAAGTACGTCTTTAATTTTAGTTATAGAAAATAAGATTAAAGCTAGTGAAAATTCCAAAAATGATAAACCACAGTCAGATGTATATTTTGATTCTTGCGAACAAGAATATAAAAATAGACAAAGAGTTTATGTTCTTTTAAAGGCAAGTTCAGATACTTCTTTGGAAAATAAAAATTTTATTCATGTTACATATCAAGATTTGCTTGATGAAGTGATAAAACCAGCATATGAAAAGTGCGAAGAATTAAAATTAGAAGATACAAAAAGTGTGTTGAAACAATACGCATTGGATATCTCTAATCCATTTTCTGATCCCCAGTTGGCTTATGCAAATAAGGATTTGTCTGAAAATATTTTTAAAAAGCATGAAGAGATAATATCTAAAATTCGTCAAACAATGAGTGATAAGAAAGATAGAGACAAAGAGTCTGTTATTTATGTATTCTTTAATAAATATAAAGAATACATAAATAATGCTATATTAAAACCTTTGGGCAAAAACGCCATTAACGATTCACGACTTGATACAAAAGATACAATCAGTAATCTAATGAGAAAAAAATATATAATTCCAGGGAAAACAAAATTATATTATAATCGTCTGAAAAAAACTTTTATTATTAAGATTGATGAAAATTGTAAATTTTGGGCTGGCTATTATGAAGGGGAATATCATGATTCACAAGAGGTAAACTATATTGTAGAAGAATACAATTCACTTCATCCTGCAGCAGCAAGGATAGAAGAAATTGCAGCAGAGATAGAACGAAAAGATTGTCCTAATAATAGTAATCGTGGAATAGGTCCAAGGTACATGAAGCTTTTAAATTCCGGTGTTAAAGATGCAGAAGGAATGACAATTGGAGATATTCTTGATAGCATAAATAACTCTAATATATAATCGTACTCAAGGAGTAACCGAAAGGTTGCTCCTTTTAATATGCATTTAGCACAGAGCCTATAAGGCTCTTTTTTTATGCCCTTTTAAGGAGGTGACAGAATGGCAGACAGCTTTGGTATCAAGATTGGTGTTGAAGGTGAAAAGGAATTTAAGAGTGCCTTGTCCGATATTAACCTTAGCTTCAAGGTGCTGGGTTCTGAAATGAAGCTTGTTCAGTCACAGTTTGGGAAGAACTATTCTTCTGTTGAAAGTCTGACATCAAGAAACGAAGTTATGAATAGGCAGATTGAAAAGCAGAAGGAGAAAATATCAACACTAAAGTCAGCACTTGATAACGCCTCCTCTTCCTTTGGGGAGAATGACAGGCAAACTCATAATTGGCAAATTCAGCTCAACAATGCCGAGGATAAACTGCGTGTTGCAGCCTACTGCCGAGTTTCAACGGCGACTGATGCACAGCTTGAAAGCTTGGAAGCACAAAAGAACCATTATGAAAACTACATCAATTCACGAGATGACTGGTGCTTTGCGGGTGTGTACTATGATGAGGGCATAACAGGCACAAAGGCAAGTAAAAGGCCGGAACTTATGCGCCTTTTAGCTGATTGCAAGGCAAAGAAAATTGATTTTGTGATTACAAAATCTATCAGCCGTTTTGCAAGAAATACCCTTGATTGCTTAAAGTATATACGAATGCTTAAGGATAAGAACATACCGGTATTCTTTGAAAAGGAATCCATCAATCCATTGGAACAACCGAGGTTGTAAATCCATAGTTTAGCGATGTCTGAGCAGGCTTGAGGCGACGGGCCTTGAGTGTCACGCAAGGACGGTGAATGAAAAGGTTTTAGAAGGTGTAGTGCTTGAAGCTATAAACAGGTTGCTTGGCGACAAGTCTTTCTATCAGACACAGCTGCAACAAAATATAGTACAGGTGATTCGTGACGCAAACAAAAGCACTGCCGAAAAAATAGATGAGCAGTTGATGACTCTGCAAAAAGAACTTTTGCAAAAGGCAAACAACAAGGAAGCTTATGATGAAATCGCAGAGCAGATTTTCAAGCTTCGTGAACAACGACGGCAAAACACCGTCGATACCGCCGCAAGGGACGAGCAAATAAAGCAAATCAACGACCTGCAAGATTACATCTCACAGCAGACCGTTCACCTCACGGAGTTTGACGAATCGCTGGTACGACGCTGGATCAAGCAGATCACCATCTGGGATGACCACATCACCGTCGAACTAAAATCCGGTGTCAGCATTGATGTTGATGCATAATTTCATAAACGCACGAAGGCTCCTCACCACTGGAATATATCCGGTAATGGGGAGCCTTTGTTTACAAGTTGATTATCATTCCTCGTCGATTTCTTTCTGAGCCGATGTGGTTAATTCCAGCATCTTTTGTTGATAAGTAGCTCCATCAATTTCTTCGTCAGCATACTGTCTCATTAATTCATCAATCTGTGCTTTTAATTCTTCTCTGGTCATTTGTTCCGCCTCCTTATTTTATTAATCATCATTTTTTGTAATATGAGTTATAACCTTGTATATCCCATATACAACTAGCGCAAGAGCGCCAATAACTAATTTGCCTGTTGTACTATCTTTTAATTCATTAGATATATCCTCCGCAGGCCGTTCTTTTCGGCTATTGACTTTCTTCCAATATGCTTCCGATTCAGCAACTTTCTCTGCCCTGCGTCGACGACGCTCTTCAGATGTTTTTTCTCGTATATAACGCTTGTTCTCCACTGAAGTGTCAAGTTCTTCAAGAATTCTTTCATCCCATTCGAACCAATTCCAACCTCGAAATGCATAACCACCGTACCCGTTGTCATCGCCTTTTTCAACTACGAATAGTTTTCCTTTCTCTGTTGGATAATAATTTCCGGGCTCACCAGAAAGGAATCCTTCTTCTTTTAATAAGATGTTCATTTCCTCTGCTGTCAAGCCACACCTTTCTCCTAATCGTTTTGCTGATAATGTCATGTATCGTCCTCCTGCGTTATTTATCTTGGATGTTCTTCTGCCAGTTTTCGTTCTTCTTCATCCCATCGTTTCTGAACTTCTTCAAAATATTTTTCACTTTGTTTAGAAAATGTGCCACGCATATAGCTGATTTCATCCATCATGCCTTGTCCCCATGTTACATCGATTAGCTGTTCATGATGATATGTTGCTTCACTAGTACATCTGGACAACACCGTATTTCCTGAAGCATCCAAAATGGAGTACGGATATTGGTACTTCAAGATTATGTTGTTCTTATTGAGTACATCTTCCTTAATATCTCTGTCCCAACAAAGTATAAGAAGCTGTAGACTATTGAACCTAAATACATACGATAATGCATAATTCTCAAACTCTTGTATTTCCATCTCCTCTCGCAAGGTGGTATGCCCGGTATTATAATCAATGTTTGTGACAATACTATTCGCCAGTAATAGTGGCGAATCTCTCCAGCGGAGTTTCATATTTCCAAACATATAATCCGGTGCAGGCGAAGTGTTTACTGCAAGTCCAGCCAAGATTGTAATATTCCCTAGCGGACTACTTTTTTCTTCATTCAACAGGAATTCTTTTACTTCATCATCAAAAAAAGATACATCCTTCTTCCTAGCCCTCAAGTCATTGAACGCAAACTTCAAACACATTTTTTGAATCATTGTATAGTCATATTCTACAGAAAGAGTGTCATCTTTTTTGTACTTTACTAAAAAATACTTCTCAATAAATTCTTTTGCATAAGAATCGATGTACGAAATCCTATTGTTATTACAGTCTGCACAAACATCCTTCACCATAGGGTCCCCTTGATGCACGATACTTCTCTCTCTGTCTATTGTTGCGAAGCATTCCGGAAATAATCCAAGTATTCCACTTGATATTATATGCTCTTTAGTCCCTTTAGTTTCTTTTCCACAATAAGCACAAATCATACATAACCACCTCCTGTTATATATTCCACTGCCAAGTTTGCCACTTAGTATCGAGAGGCTTGAACTGCGATCAGCCTTGTTATCCATATCACTGCCACAACCCCTGACATCTAATCCACAGCCTAAACCCTACCACTCATTTTTGCTGTCCGGCAAATTCGCTTAGTAGATATGTTTCCATACAAGAAAACCGAGCTTTCCGCAAGGCTTCTCTGATGATGCTCACCTCGCAAAAAGCCTGGAAATACGCCACTTTTCAGCCCTTATTTATCTTTCCTTGACATCAATGCTACGGTTTCAACTTGCTGTTCATTAGTTCTGACAAATAACGCTCCGCTTTCACCATCGTAGGTAACAGGGAAGGTGAAATGAATCGTCTTTATCAGATGCTTGTCATCCCGCTTTTCCGGATACAGCTCTATAAACGAAACCATAGCCTGCAACAATGCCTTTTTATCCTCCGGCGACATGACATCGTAGTACTTGCTGAAGCCTTCCAGCATTTCAAAGATGGATTTCTTCGTCATGGCAGATTTTTCAACCATAGCGATTTCCTGATCTACTTCATCAAGTCTTGTCTGTGCATCCTCGATCTTTTCATACAGGTCATCCAGAATGCGGTTTAAACTGTCTACCTTATTTTGATAGTGCCTGTCCGCAATGTCAAGCTCCGTCAGTCTCTTTTCAGTCTGGAGCAGATTGCCGTTATATTTCGTGATTTCATTTTGAATGGCTGCCCGCTTCTTCCGCAGAGAATTTACATCTGTCTGAATATCAATCTTTTGAGAAATAAGCTCTACAAACTCCGGGATTGTCACCATGGAGGATATAACCTCTTTCACCTCGGTTTCCAGTTTGGAGCCGCTATAATACTTGTTGGCAAGAGAACAGCTGATCCCGTTTCTGTCTCTTCCGGATATGCACCGATAGGAAATATATCTCGGATAATAACCTTCTTTTCCGTTTTTCTTTTTCCTTGGCGGCGCAGTATAACCAAAGATGTTTTTTCCGCAGTCCGGACATCTGATCAGGCCGGTCAGTGGATAAACGGTCGTACTGTCACTTCGGGTTTTTCGATGGGCAACGTTCTTTTTCAGCCGCTCTTCCGCTTTTGTAAATGTCTCCTTGCTTACAATCGGTTCATGTACGCCATCCACAAGGATAATTTTGCTTTCATCGTCTTGCTTCACGACCTTCGTTTCGTTGTTCTTTCCCTCAACCTTTACCGTATGGCGGCGACCGTAGGAAATCATGCCTGCATAAACCGGATTACTGAGAATGATACGAACAGTTCTGTCTGTAAAGCCAGAGATTTTTACATTTCCGCGCTGCTCACGCTGGATGTTTTCATCATTAAGTTTCTTTGCAATGTAGCTGATGCTCTGCCCTTCCTCTGTGTAGAGCCGGAAAATTTCCTTGACCGTTTCCGCTTCTTTCTGATATATCATTAGTTTTTTATCCTTCAAAGAATATCCAAACGGGGCCTGCGCTCCGTTCCAGAGACCGTTTCTGGCTTTTTGCTGTCTACCGGCAAGCGTCTGTTCATGAATGTTCTCAAGCTCGACTTCCGCGACAGCTCCCATAATATTTGCAATCATCTTGCCGGTAACGGTTGAAGTGTCGATCCCGTCCTTGATCCCCAAAAGACCAATTCCATAGCTTGAAAGCTCCTGAAGGTACTTTGCGGTGTCACTGGTATTTCTGGCAAAACGGGAAAGCTTAAAAACAAGAACATAACGAATGTTGTCCTTCTTGCTCCGAATATCCTCCATCATCTGCGTAAAGGCAGGACGATGCTCGGCATTCTTTCCGGATTTACCTTCATCCGTATATTTCCCGACAATATTGATCTTGCGTGCTTCCGCAAAAGCTCTAATTTCTGCTTCCTATGCCTCAAGAGAAAAACCGTCCACCTGTATCAAAGTTGAAACACGTGTATATATGTATGCATTTTCCATGGACGGTACCTCCTTCATTCTGTTTTGTCAGTAATAAACATCTACTTCAAACAGTATAAACGATGACAGAAAACTTTTCAATAGCCGCAGTAAAAAAAGAAGAGGGCTGGATGCCCCTTCTTGCATCCAGCCCTCTTGGTCTTCTTCTGTTTCCATAGATTTATACTTCATCAGCAGTTCGGCGATCATCGTAGAACAACGAATGAAGTTTTCGTCTCTCATCAATTCATTGTTCATAAGCTATCCTCAACGTTCGTTTTGCAATCCTGTTGTTTTTCTCCTATAAGCAGCTACAATTTCCGGTGGTATGTTGTCTATCAGAGCATGAAGCTCACAAAGCTCCTGCTCCGTTTTTCCGTATTTCAGTCTGTCCGCAATCTTTTCCTTGCTGGCATCTTTTGCTGTTTGTAATTCCGCTTCCAGTGCGCTGTTCTCATCAGAAAGCGCTTTGTACGCCTTATCATACTTTCTTAGCTTCGTCCGCAGAGCTTCTGTTGCCGGAACATATTTGTCCAACAATGCCTCCAGTTCTTCCATTTTCGATTTTTTATTAAGAAGATTGGTATCTGTCATCAGTTTCAGTATCTGCTCCTTCATCCGGTTCAGATGGACAGCCTCCTTGAACAGCCGCGGCGGGATATGGTCGCGCCCGGTTTCGCTGGCACTCTCGCCGCGCTCTAGATCGGGGTATTTTTTAACCATGTGCTCCCAGAACCTGTCCTGCCACTGCGTCAGCTTTTTCTTGTTGCCTACGATTTCCTTGGCGCTGAGCCGCCCGTCCGCCGTCAGCGGGATAAAGCAAAGGTGCATATGGGGCGTTTTCTCGTCCATATGCACCACGGCGGAGATGATCGTTTTCGGGTCTTGATGCTCTTGGATAAAGCCCAGCGCCTCCTGAAAGTAGGCTTTGATTTCGCCCTTTTTCTTGCCCTTGAAGAACTCCGGGCTGGCTGTCACCAGCGCCTCCACCACGCGCACGCTGTCCGATCTCGTGCGGCAGCCTGCCTCTGCGATCTGCTTTTCTGCTTCGGTGCGGTATTTGCGCCGCGGCGTCACCAGATGGAAATTCAGGTGGCTGCGGGACGTGTCCACGTCGGGATTGCTGGCGTATTTCTCCTTGGTGCGCTCGTTGTGGGACTCGATGTGCCCGATCTCCGGCCCCTTGTACTTGGCAAAGCGGAGAATGGCGTACTGTGCTTTCATCGGCGCGCCCCTCGCTTTACCCACACGATGTCACAGTCCAGCACGTCGGCAAGCTCGACAACCTCCTTATAGCGGATACTCTCCCGCTGCAACTTGGCAGACAAATTGGAAACGCTGTCCGACCAGCCATATTCATCATGTAGCAGGTCAACAGCCTCCTGCATCGTAAAACCGGCGCGGACGATCTGCGCCTTGATTTCATTGCGTACATTCATATTCAAATTCCCTCCAAAATTCAGATCATGAAACAGCGAAGCAGGTACGCTTTCCGACGTATCCGCTTCGCTGTGTCGTAAAAATATCTGTTGCCATCAAATCCGTTCAAAATTGCCGGTGTGATGTCCTGTTCGCAAGTAACACCTACTGACTTTCCCGTTCCGTGTGACTTAGTTTCAAGCCGTGTGGTCCCCCACATTTCAGCACACTCGCTTTCCAGTTCCGAGAAACGCGGTTCCGTGAAACCATTTCTGCCATCAGGCAAATACTTTGCGGATTTCACTTGGCCTGATTTATGCTCGAAAATATAGGCTCTGCTGGTCAGAATTTTTCAGTATAGCAGCATTTTGGTGTAAATGCTGCGTACATACGTACACGGCACGGCATCGAAAAATCACTCCTGCCATCTGTCCGGTACGTACGTACGCTCCGAGACATCAGAAAACCCGTTTATATTGGGTTTTGCAATCGCCTCAATACCGAAAAAGCCCCATACGCGCCGTCCGGCAGCGTTGGTGATCTTGTTGCAGTATTCCAGATTATACTTGGTCTGGCTGGCAATCACACTCTCACTGAAACTGCGGCGCTTTAGCGGTGTCAGATTGTTTTCCTCGCACCACATCCGGTAAATTTCGTATAAATCTTTTGAGCTGATGGTGCAGTCTGCTTTCAGCCGGATGTATCCCTCTGATTCCAGAAAATCAAAGACGTTGTTGCTATCCCGCTTGACTGCCTCCCGATTATCCCGTGTGCGCTGGCTTTCCGTGAATTTGAAGTTGTTGGCGGCAAGCCGCTTCAAGCCCTCAAACGCCCAGAGAAAAATCCCCTCGGCTTCGGCTTTCATCTTTTCGGCAAGGTCAGGATCATCTATCCGTCCCGCAGGCTTTTCCTTGGTAGTCAGCACAAGCTGTCGGCGGTAAAATCCATCGCTCCGGTCATATAGCGCTTGCAGATCGCCGTTGGAGAACGCCAGCAGGCGGGCAAACATCCACCCTTGATAGCTCTGCTTGCCCTTGCGTTCCAGATCCATCTTACCTTGGGCGGTCACGATGGACTTGACATAGTTGGTCTGCCGCAGCGCTTCCATCCGCATATCGTCATCCACGCACAGCAGAATGTGTTCCAGGTCGGCGCGGGCAAAGCGGTTTTCAGAAATTTTGCCGATGCTGCCATCCTTCATGTTGCTGCCGAGAAGCGCAACCAGCACAGCACCGATCTGTGATTTTCCTTCACCACCGTTTCCCTTAATCACCATCATGCGCTGCCCCTTGTTGCTGGGAATCAGGCAATAGCCAATAAACTCCTGTAAGGTTGGAATGTCCTCTGTATAGAGAAGTCCATCCAGAAAGGAAAGCCACCGAACGGGAGCCGGTGCGTCAGGGCGGTATGCCACCGGCAGTCTGCTCCGTACAATGGTCGGTCTGCCCTCGGTGAAACTGCCGTCCAGCTTCAAAGTACCGTTTGCCAGATGGATTCTATCTGCTTCCGGTGCAAAGTCCTCCACATGAGCCGCCAGCTTCATCACTTCCAGAATGTTGGTGATTTTGCGGGGGATATTGTTCACGGCGCAGCATTTCAGTTTCTCATAGATTTCGCCACGAAGCGGCAGATCGTCGGTCACCCTGCCATCCGGCGTGAAGAAAGCACCATCGGCAAAGATGATTTTCCGGCTGCTCAGAAATTCATCACAGAACAGCGCCTCATTGATATTTGTGCCGTCAAACCAGATGGGCGCGTCTAAATTAGCTGATCTCCGTTTCGTCACGGGCATCCACCTCCTTTTCCGTCCGTTTCAGGCGTTCTTCCAGTCGGTCGATCATGCCGTCCTTTTGAAGCATATCCACAGTTTTCACACGAACCTCCAACTCCGCAAAGGTTAAAATATCTGCCAGATCCTCGATATAATCGAGCATCTGGCAGGCTTCCACAAAGCGGTCGTCAATGGTATCATCTGGTGCTTTGGGTGCGCACTGCACCTTCCAGCGCTCCAAAAGATGCAGATAATCGCGCAATACCCGCTGACAATGCAGTTCCTCTCTCTGGAACGCCTTTGCCAGCAGATATTTCGGTTTCCGCAGCGCTGCCGCAGCCGGGGGCTTGTCCGGGTCGATCCCAAAGTCATACGCCAGCTTTTTCGCTGCGTCATAGCTGCTCAGGTTGAACAGCTTTGCCACAAGGTCGATTACATCGCCGTGGGCTCCGCACCCGAAGCAGTAGATGTAATCCTCATTCAGCTTCATACTGGGTGTACGGTCGGCGTGGAAGGGGCAGCAGACCATGTTGCCACGGTTTACTTCCAATCCGTAGTATTCGGCAGCCTCTTTTACGGAAACTGCCATCTTGATTTGTGTAAATAAATCCATACCTGTTTCCTCCTGTAAAATAATTGAACTTCGCCGTTCTACCCGATGCCGTTCCTGCCCGAGTCCTTACCCCGGCGTTGCCTCTTCCTTGGTACGCGGAATGCGGTACTTCTCCGGAAGCATATCCTCATCGGACGATCATGAAATTTTCAAGGTGCTGCGTGGTTTACGTCTAAATTTTAGTAAGAAAACAGGCTCTTTCCCGTATATCCAAGAGGTAGGAAAAGCCGGATGAAAGTAGGATTTTTCCACGCTTTGAGACAAAAACGGAAAAGCATGATATAATACAGAAAAATGGAAAAGGAGACTGCTGTATGCAAGTCAAGCTGACAATCGGAGAGCGGTTGAAAGATTTACGAGTAGAGCGAAAGCTGACGTTGGAGCAGCTTGCCGCCGAGGTGGGTATCTCAAAATCCGCACTCGGCAAATATGAATCGGATAACGGCAAGGACATCAGCCCGTACAGCATTCTGTTGCTGGCTGACTATTACGGTGTTTCCTGCGACTATCTGATGGGGCGGACGGAAACAAAAAATCACCCAAACACAGCTCTGCATGAGCTGCATTTGAGTGATGCTTCGATTGATGTATTGAAAACGGGCAAGTTCAACCACCGGCTGCTGTCGGAGCTGATCTGCCACAAGGATTTCCAGCGGTTCATGCTGGACGCTGAGATTTACGTTGACCGGATCGCGGATATGCGGGTCAACGATATGAATGCCGTGCTGGAAGCTGTCCGGCAGACGGCATTGATGAAAAATGGCGGCGAAGAAAATGACCTGCATCTGCGGACATTAGAAGTGGCGCAGATTCGGGAAGATGAATATTTCGGAAGCCTGATTGCGGATGATCTGAAAGGTATCCTTCGTGACATTCGGAGTGAACACCGCCCCGACACCATGACGGCGGATGAAATCTCCCTTGCAGCAACTATGCAGGATCAGTTACAGGATGCGATGAACTTTGAGGGAAGCTCCGAGGAAAAGAAAGCGAAAGCATTGCTTTCCACATTGGGGATTGATTACGATGCCATCACAATGGAACAATTTGTCAACTTGATCGAGGTACTAAAGCTGTCCAAACACCTGAAAACTCCCATCAGCC
>ENA-ORIC01000792-ORIC01000792.1-human-gut-metagenome-genome-assembly--contig:-NODE-792-length-36083-cov-10.020552_pt1 | contig 36083 bp, 19 predicted proteins | sample MGYA00243023_ERZ508732 | MGnify/ENA primary metagenome ERZ508732 (study PRJEB26277, sample SAMN04329767) | human gut metagenome | biome: human-associated habitat | host: Homo sapiens | place: USA... | reverse complement strand
CCCGGCATCAGGAACAACAGCTGGCGCGAAAGCGACAGGAAGATCGCCTTGCCGGCCATGCCGATGCTCATGAAGAAATTGGTCGCCACCATCTGGAACCCGATGATCGGGAAACAGACGAAGACGATGCGCATTCCCTCGACCGCCAGCCGGATCAGTTCGGGGTCGTTCGTGAAGGCCGACACCGCCAGCCGGGGCGCCAGTTCGCCCATCAGGAACCCGGCGCCCGTGACGCACGTGGCGCCGATGACCGTCAGCCGCAGCACGCGCAGCACACGGTCGTACTGCCGCGCACCGAAGTTATAACCCGCAATGGGCTGCATCCCCTGGTTGATGCCCATGACGATCATCACGAAGAAGAACGCCAGACGGTTGACGATGCCGTAGGCCCCGATCATCAGGTCTCCGCCATATTGCTTGAGCCCCTTGTTTATCAGGATGACGATGAAACACGCCGCCAGGTTCATCAGGAACGGCGACATGCCGATGGCCAGGATGTCGCGCACGATCTTGCGGCGCAGGCGGTAAATGCCGCGCCGGAAATGGAGCAGTTCGCTCTTGTCCGAAAGGATGTGGAACTGCCAGATGAGCGCGATAATCTGCGCCAGCACCGTGGCGATGGCCGCGCCGCGGATACCCCACCCGAAGCCATAGATGAACAGCGGGTCGAGCGCCGCGTTGATGACCACCGTATAGATGGTAGCGTACATCGACTTGCGCGGATGCCCCGAAGCCCGCAGCACGGAGTTCAGGCCCAGATACATGTGCGTGATGACGTTCCCCATGAGGATGATCGACATGTAGTCGCGGGCATAACCGATCGTCGTCTCGCTCGCCCCGAAAAAGTAGAGGATCGGATCGAGCAGCAGCAGCGTTATGAAACCGAATGCCAGGCCGATGATGAGGTTCAGCACCACGACGTTGCCCAGGATGTTCTGCGCCGTTTGGTAGTCTCGCTGCCCGAGGCGCATGGACACCAGCGTCGCAGCACCCACACCCACCAGCGAACCGAAAGCCGCGGCGAGGTTCATCAGCGGGAAGGTCAGCGCAAGGCCCGAAATGGCCAACGGCCCTACCCCGTGGCCGATGAAGATACTGTCGACCATGTTGTAGAGCGAAGAAGCCGTCATGGCGATGATCGCCGGCACGGCATATTGCATGAGCAGCTTGCGGATACGCTCCGTCCCGAGCTCCGTCGCCGCCCCTTTTATCGTTGCAGACATATCATATATTATCAACTCTGTCCGGGCGAAAGTCGGACGAACTACCTAACTATTCCTTGATTACGGCACGCAGGCACCTCCGGAACGGGAACGGGGACACGCCCGACATACTGCACAAGGCCATCCCGCCACAGCGGCACACCCGCAGGGGCGCCCGCCCCGACCGTCCGCGCACGGCGGCGACAGTTCCGCCCGGGCTCCGGACCTTCCCTTTTTCCGCTTATTCCAGTTCCCAGTCGCTGCCGTCCTTGCGGTCTTTGACACGGATACCGGCTGCGGCCAGCCCGTCGCGGATGCGGTCGGAAGCCGCCCAGTCCTTCGCGGCACGGGCTTTCAGGCGCTCGTCGAGCAGCATCTCGACCAGCGGGGTCACATAATCGCGCCCCGAAGCCGCACCTGCGGCCTTCTCGTCGCGCAGGCCGAGGATATCGAACGTGTAGCGGTAAACCGTGGCTTTCAGCTCTTCGAGGTCGGCGGCCGTGATGCTTTGCTGCCCGTCGACCAGCTGGTTGATGATGCGCACCCAGTCGAACAGCGCCGAAATGGCCATCGGCGAGTTCAGGTCATCGTCCATCGCCGCGCGGCAGCGGTTTTCCAGTTCGGCGGGATCGACCGTCGACGTTTCGGCGGGTTTGACCTTCCCGAGCGATTCGACGCCCTTCATCAGACGGTCGAGCCCCTTCTCGGCAGCCTGCAGGGCCTCGTTCGAGAAATCGAGCGTCGAACGGTACTGCGCCTGCAACACGAAGAAGCGGATGGTCATCGGCGAATAGGCCTGCGCCAGCAATTTATGGCTGCCCGTGAAGAGCTCCTCAAGGGTGATGAAGTTGCCCAGCGACTTGCCCATCTTCTGGCCGTTGATCGTGATCATGTTGTTGTGCACCCAGTAACGTGCCGAATCGTGCCCCAGCGCGGCGGTCGACTGCGCGATCTCGCACTCGTGGTGCGGGAACATCAGATCCATGCCGCCTCCGTGGATGTCGAAGCGTTCGCCCAGGTAACGGGTACTCATCGCCGAGCACTCCATATGCCAGCCGGGGAACCCCTCTCCCCACGGCGAAGGCCAGCGCATGATATGCTCGGGCGACGCCTTCTTCCACAGGGCGAAGTCATAGGAGTGGCGCTTGTCGCCCTGCCCGTCCAGCTCGCGCGTGTTGGCGATGATGTCGTCGAGGTTACGCCCCGACAGACGTCCGTAATTATATTTGGCATTGTACTTCTCCACGTCGAAATAGACCGAACCGTTCGACTCGTAGGCAAAGCCGTCGGCGAGGATCTTCTTGACGAACTCGATCTGCTCGATGATATGCCCCGAGGCATAGGGTTCGATCGACGGGGTCTCGACGTTGAGCGCATCCATCGCACGGTGGTAACGCTCCGTATAGTAGTGCGCCACTTCCATCGGCTCCAGCTGCTCGAGGCGCGCCTTCTTGGCGATCTTGTCCTCCCCCTCGTCGGCGTCGTGCTCCAGGTGCCCCACATCCGTTATGTTACGCACGTAACGCACCTTGTAGCTGCAGGACTTCAGGTAGCGGAACATGAGGTCGAACGTCACCGCCGGCCGGGCGTGCCCCAGGTGCGGGTCGCCGTAGACCGTGGGGCCGCAGACATACATGCCCACGCGGCCGGGAGTCAGCGGTTCGAACACCTCCTTGCGGCGAGTGAGCGTATTGTAAAGTACGAGTTTCGATTCCATAAATTGCGAAAAATTATTGTGCAAAAATAAGAAATTTAATCGAGATGCACCAGAATCGCGGAATTAATCGTACCTTTGTGCCAATAATAGTGCGCGTTGGTCTGACGCTTCCCGTTTTTCCCTCCGTATATTATCAACACCGAATTATCCGGCACACGACGCCGGGACAAAACCGATATGCAATGACATTCCAGGAACTGAACCTGATAGAACCTCTCAAGCGTGCCGTGGCCGAAAAAGGCTACACGACCCCCACTCCGATCCAGCAACAAGCCATCCCGCCCGCACTCGAAGGCCGCGACCTGATGGGCTGCGCCCAGACCGGGACGGGCAAGACGGCGGCCTTCACGCTGCCGATCCTCCAATTGCTCGCGGCCGAGCCGCGCACCAAAGGGCGGCGCACGATCAAGGCGCTGGTGCTCACGCCGACGCGCGAACTGGCGATCCAGATCGACGAATGCTGCCGCGACTATGCCCGCTACACGGACATCCGCCACTGCGTGATCTTCGGCGGCGTCAACCAGCGGCCGCAGGTCGATGCGCTGCAACGCGGCATCGACCTGCTGGTAGCCACGCCGGGACGCCTGCTCGACCTGATCGGCCAGGGTTACGTCTCGCTGTCCGACATCCGCTTCTTCGTCCTCGACGAAGCCGACCGAATGCTCGACATGGGTTTCATCCACGACATCCGGCGAATCCTCCCGCTGCTGCCCCGCGAACGGCAAACGCTCTTCTTCTCGGCGACGATGCCCGACGACATCGTAAAACTGGCCAATACGATGCTCCGCAACCCGGCGCACGTCACCGTGACGCCCCCGGCCTCGGTGGTCGAGACCATCCGCCAGAGCGTCCTGTTCGCCGAAAAGGCCGAAAAACGGACGCTGCTGGCCTCCCTGCTGCGCGAACGCCCCGAGAGCTCGGTGCTGGTATTTTCGCGCACCAAGCACGGCGCCGACCGCATCGCCCGTATCCTCACCAAAGCGGGCATCGAAGGACGCGCCATCCACGGAGACAAGTCGCAGGGCGCCCGCGAACGGGCCATGAACGACTTTCGCTCGGGAGCCTGCCGGGTGCTGATCGCCACCGACATCGCCGCGCGGGGAATCGACATCAGCGAACTGCCGCTGGTAATCAACTACGACCTGCCGGAAGTGCCCGAGACCTATGTCCACCGCATCGGCCGCACGGGACGCGCCGGGCGCGACGGACAGGCCATCGCCTTCTGCTCGGAGGAGGAACGCCCGCTGCTGAAAGACATCCTCAAACTGACCGGGCTGGAACTCGACCCGGATTCCGGGGAACTGGCTCCCGCACAAAACAGCCGGAAAAAGCCCGCCGGGAAAAAACCGGATACAGCACAAACCGGAGGGCAGAAGCAAGCGGAGGAAAAGCGAGCCGCACAAAAACAACCCGCACAAGGCCAGGCCGGACAGAGGCCGGGCAGGCGCAAGCCGCAGGGACAGGCTCCCGGCGACCCGAAACCGCAGGGGCAACGAACCGGCGGCAAGCAAACCCCGGACGGGCAACAGTCGCAGGACAAGGACGCCGCGGCACGGCCGGCACGACGCCGTAACCGTAACCGGGGCAGGCAAAAACCGGACGGGCAAAACGCAGCGGCCGCAAACACGGGACGGAGACAGGATGACCGAAAATCCGGAAGTCAGAAACCCGCCCGGGACAAACGGGAAACGGGAAGCCCCGAGGCACCCCGAAAAACGCAGGCGCCGGAGAAGAAAAAATCCGGCATGGGCAGCTGGCTGTCCGGCATCCTCAGGCCGGGCCGCAAATAACCACCGGGCAGCGTGCCCGCCAGCCACACCACCATCTGGAAATGCCGGAGCGACGCTCCGGCATTTCACATTTTTGCACATCGCGGCCCACCACCTTGTCCCGGCCAGCCATTCGAAAACGGCCACGCCACAAACCCGCACCGGCGTCAGCAGACGCTACGGCAACCGGACGGCAGAACAGGGAAATCCGGCCCGGCTCCGAAAAGCCTTAAAAATAGCAACTTTCCGCCTTCGGCAGGTAATATTGATTGGATTTCGCCGTTAAATGATTACTTTTGCAGGACATAAAGCGAAACATACCGAAAAAATATGACATCCTTCAAACGCTGGAACAACATCGTCGGCTGGGCGGTTTTTGCCATCGCCGCACTGGTATACCTGATGACGATGGAACCGGTTTCGAGCCTCTGGGACTGCTCGGAATTCATTGCAACCTCCTATAAACTCGAAGTCGGGCACCCTCCCGGAGCCCCGCTGTTCATGATGCTGGCGCGCCTGGCGACGCTCTTCGCCGCCGGCAACCCGGACTTTGTGGGCATGGCGGTGAACGGCATGAACTCCATCGCCAGCGCATTCTGCATCCTGTTCCTGTTCTGGACGATCACCCATCTGGCGCGGCGCCTCGTGACCCGCGACGGCAGCCAGCTCACCCGAGCAAACGTGTGGGCCATCCTGGGTGCAGGCATCGTGGGTGCCCTGGCCTACACCTTCACCGATACGTTCTGGTTCTCGGCCATCGAGGGTGAGGTCTACGCCCTCTCGTCGATGTTCACGGCGCTGGTCGTATGGCTGATGCTCAAATGGGAGGAGGAGGCCGACCAGCCCCACTCGTCGCGCTGGATCGTACTGATCGCCTACATGATGGGACTGTCGATCGGCGTGCACATCCTCAACCTGCTGACCATCCCGGCGCTGGTGTTCATCTACTACTTCCGCAAGACGGAGAAGGTGACTTTCAAGGGCATCGTCTACGCCACGCTGATCGCGGGCGCCATCCTGATCTTCGTCAACAACATCATCATCCCCTACACGGTCTACGTCGGGGCGATGATCGACCTGCTGTTCGTCAACACGCTGGGGCTGCCCGTCAACTCGGGCATGGTGCTCTTCGCGCTGGCGCTGATCGGCGGCCTGGGCTGGGCTTCGTGGTACACCCACCGCAAAGGCAAGGTCGTGTGGAACATCGTCCTGCTCTCGACGACCATGATCCTCATCGGGTTCTCGTCCTACGCTTCGGTGACGATCCGTGCCGCCGCCAACCCGCCGATGAACAGCAACAACCCCAACAACCCCCACGCACTGATGTCGGTGCTCAACCGCGACCAGTACGGCGACCGTCCGCTGCTGTTCGGCGCTTACTACTCGGCCCCGCCCGAAGGGTACAAGGAAAAGCATTTCTACTACCTCGACGAGGACGGCAAGTACAAGCCCGCATCGGTCATCACGGGATATACCCACGCCCCGGAATTCATCCACTTCTTCCCCCGCATGTGGGATGCGCGCAAAGGAGAGAAGGAGTACAAGCAATGGGCCGCCTACCGCACCAAAACCGAGATCATGCGCGACGAAAAGGGCGAAATCGTCCGCGACTCGCAGGGACGCCCCATGCAGGGCGAAGTGCTCGACTTCGGCACCAAGAAGGTATACGACGACGGGTACGAACCGCGCACGATCGTCGAGCCGACGTTCCTCGAGAACCTCAACTATTTCTTCAACTACCAGCTCTCGTACATGTACTGGCGCTATTTCCTGTGGAATTTCGTAGGGCGCCAGAGCGACATACAGCCCACCCGCGTGACGATCACCGACGGCAACTGGCTGTCGGGCATCAAGTGGATCGACGAGAAATACCTCGGGCCGCAGGACGGCCTGCCGCGCGAGATCGCCGACAACAAAGGCCGCAACACCTACTATTTCCTGCCGTTCCTGCTGGGGCTGATCGGACTGATCTACCAGCTCAACCGCGACCAGCGGAATTTCTCGATCGTCATGTGGCTCTTCATCATGACGGGTATCGCGCTGGTTTTCTATTTCAACACTTCGCCGGGCGAACCGCGTGAACGCGACTACGTCTACGCGGGGTCGTTCTACGCATTCTGCATATGGATCGGGTTCGGCGTACTAGCCATCCGCGACCTGGTCGCATGGCTCACCAGGCGCAACAACGTCACGGCCGCCGTGGCGGCGACGGTGGTCTGCATGGGCGTGCCGACGATCCTCGCGGCGCAGAACTGGGACGATCACGACCGTTCGCACCGCTACATGGCGCGCGATATCGGCTGGAACTACCTGATGTCGACGCTGCCCAACTCGATCATCCTCAACTACGGCGACAACGACACGTTCCCGCTCTGGAACAACCAGGAGATCTACGGCGTACGCCCCGACGTGCGTATCATGAACACCTCCTACCTGGGCGGCGAATGGTACATCGACGAGATGAAAACCAAGGCCAACGACGCCCCGGGCGTACCCTTCTCGCTGCCCAAGAGCAAGTATACCTTCACCAACGACTGGGTGCCGGTGGACAACCGCTTCGACCGCGCGGTGGACATCAAGGACGTGATCGAATTCGTGCGCAGCGAAGACCCGCGCAGCAAGATCAAGCTCTCGGACGGGACGATGACCGACTACATCCCGACCAAACGCATCGCACTGCCGGTGAACAAGGAGAACGCCATCGCCTCGGGCATCGTCGCCGAAAAAGACCGCGCCCAGATGGTCGACACGGTATACATCAACCTGCGGAAGAACTCGATCGACAAGACGCAGCTGATGATCCTCGACATGCTGGCCAACTTCGACTGGAAGCGCCCGCTCTACATGACGCAGGTCTACATATTGCAGGATTTCGGACTGATGGATTACCTCCAGTTCGACGGCTACGCCTACCGTTTCGTGCCGATCCTCACTCCCGTGCAAAACCCCTGGGAAATCGGGCGCATCGACGCGGATTACGCGGCGCCGCTGCTCAAGGAGACATTCCGCTACGGGAATCTGGCCGACCCGAGGGTATATGCCGATTACTTCATCCAATACAACCTGAGCGCCTCGCACGCCCGCGATGCCTTTGCCCGCGTGGCAAAGGAACTGCTGCGGCAGGATCGCGCGCAGGAAGCCGTCGAACTGCTCGACATGGGGCTTGAGAAGCTGCCCCCGTCGCAGATACGCTTTACGGACTCCAACACCTATCCGTTCCTCGAAGCGTACTACGCCGCTTCGGCGATGGGCGTGGAGGATGCGGCCGACAAGGGCGACGCACTGCTGCGCGAATACGCCAGGACACTGATCGAGTACATCGAATATTACCTGCGTTTCGACGGCGTGCAGGGCGACATGGTGTCGCCGATCATCGACGATAAACTCGACCAGCTGGGCGACGTCTACTACCTTGCCGTATATGCCGGGCGCAAGGAAGTCATCGGCGAGATCAACGCCTATTACCGTTCGCTCGGGGTCGAAGAGGAGAACCTCGTGGATGTGGGCGACAAGCCCCACCAGGTCGATACGACCCTTATCCCGCGCAAAGACACCGCGCAATAGCAACTACCACGGACAAAAGGCGAAAGCCCCTCCTTTGCGGAGGGGCTTTCCCCATATTACGGATCGGGGCTTCCGGGCGGAAACAGTGCAGCTGCAACAACCAAAACCGCCTCATCCCGTCCCCGGGCACCCGCCGTAAAAAGACAGGGAACCCCCGCCTCGGTGGGTTCCCTGCGGTCAAAACGGTATCGGCAGCAACGGGTACACATTTTCAGTGACGCCTCATCCCGCACAGTGAGTTGCCAAGCCGTTTTGGCGCGTTTCCTGTATGATGACAAAGATAGGCAAATTCCCCGATAATGATGTATAAATCATTATCAAATATTGGGGAGGTTTGTTTCTTTGTTAACATGAAACAACCTTGGCGGGACAAAACATTACTGAAGGCGATCGCAGGTCGGCTCAGGGAACTGCGTGCAGAAAAGGGTGTTTCCCAGGAGACCGTCTACGAGGACACGGGCATCCATATCGGCAAGATCGAGACCGAGAAATACAATATCACGGTGAGCACCCTCGCTCGCCTCTGCCGCTATTACGGCATATCGCTCGGCGCATTCTTCGACCAGGTAGAAGACAGGTCTGACGCAGAATGACAAGACACCCCTCCGCGGAGAGGCGTCTTGTCATTTGGTTTCGGGTTTTCCGGCAGGCTGTTCCCGCTGCGGTTTGTCGTTGTCTTTGCTCCTGTTGTACAGGAACCGTTTGATCTTGTGCGTCGGAGTCTTTGCGAAATCGTCCTTTTCCTCGACCACCTCCGAAATCCGCGAGAAGCGGTTAACCTTGGCATTCACGAAATCCATGATCTCCTTCTTGAGCTGCTCGGTCTTGGCCTCCCAGGCCTCCTTCTTCGTCTCCCACTCCTCGCGCCAGTTGTCGATCATGGCCTCGATCTCGTCGCGGTTGAAATGCACCAATGCCACGAGGCGCCCCTCCTGTTCGGTGACGATCGAATCGGCGATATATACGTGCGAATTGAGTACGGTTTCGATATCCTCGGGATAGATGTTCTCGCCGCCGGGGCCTACGATCATATTTTTCAGGCGCCCCTTGATATAAAGCCAGCCGTCCTTGTCGAACTCGCCCAGATCGCCCGTGCGGAACCAGCCGTCGTCGGTAAAGACCTCCTTCGTCGCCTCGGGGTTCTTGAAATACCCGAGCATGACGCTGGGCGTCAGCGCCACGACCTCGCCCTGCCGGGTGTCGGGGTTGATATTCTCCAGGCGCAACTGCACACCCGGCGCCTGGGGCCCGGTCGAGCCGAGGCGCACCTGCGAAGGTGCGGCGCCCGCAAGCAGCGGCGCGGTCTCGGTGAGCCCGTAGCCGATGGCATAAGGCACTTTCGCCTCCAGCAAGAACTTTTCGGCACCGCCGTCGAGTTTGGCGCCCCCGATGCCGAGGAACCGCAGCCGCCCGCCGAAGAGCTTGAGCAGTTTCTTGCCCGCGACGCGATGGAGGTAACGGCGCAAGAATCCCACCTTATAGAGCGTCCGCCAGAAACCGTTGGAATTGAATTTGGCCAGCACCTGGTGGCGGTAGATCTTCTCGATGATGAGCGGCACGATCAGCATGACCGAGGGACGCACGGCACGCAGCGCCGGCATCAGTGCCGAGGCCGTGGGCGGACGGTCGAGATAAACGACCCTGGCACCCATCGAGAAGGGATAGATCATGCCGATGGAACATTCGTAGGTGTGCGAGAGCGGCAGCACCGAGAGGAATACGTCGTCGGGCAGTACGGGAAAGATGCCCGACGAAATCCCGACCTGGGCGCAGAGTGCCGCGTGGGTCAGCATCACCCCCTTGGGCTTCGAGGTCGTACCCGAGGTATAGATGATCACGGCTAGGTCATCGGGCTTCGGCACGGCCATGGTGCCCTCCCCCCTGACCCGCTGAGCAATGACGCCCAGGTTCTTGGTGCGCACCACGACGTTCAGCCGTTCAATGGTCTGTTTCGAGAGTTTGGTAAAGAGCCGGTCGGAAACGAGCAGGGCCTTGGCTTCGGAATGCGCGATGATCATGTCGAGTTCCTCGCCCGAAAAATCGGGCAGGATCGGCACGGCGACCATGCCGGCCGAAGTAACGGCGAAATAGCAGACTCCCCAGTTGGGCATGTTGCTGCTGAGCAAGGCAACCTTGTCCCCGGCACGGAGCCCCGCACCGGTAAGTATCTCCTGCACTTTTTCGATACGCCGGCCCACCTCGGCATAGGTCACGTCGTCGCCTTCGAACATCGAAAATGCGACTTTCGACGCGAACTTTTCCACGCTGTTGCGGGCCAGTTCGTAAAGTGTATTGATGGTCATAATACGTTTCGTTTTAACTACGTTTCAATAACGCGAAAGTTTGGGGCGAAATTACTAATTTCCGGTTAAAAATCACTATTTTTGAACCAAAATAATAAAATGCTCGACCATCAGTACATCAAAAAACTTGCCGCCGATGCGGGGTTCGACCTTTGCGGCCTGGCCCCGTGCCGCCACCTGGCCGAGAACGAGTCGATGCTGCGGGCATGGCTGGGCAAGGGCTACCAGTCGTCGCTGGCCTATATGGAGCGCAATATCGAAAAGCGTGCCGACCCGCGCAAACTGGTCGAGGGCGCACGCACGGCCGTGGTCTGCGCCGTGAGTTATAAAAACCGCGCGGGCGAGGGTTACCCTCCCGGACACCGCACGAAAGTAGCCTCCTACGCCTGTGCGGCCGATTACCACACGACGATCAGGGGAATGCTCGGCCGGATGCTCGATGCACTCCGCGCCTCACGCCCCGATCTGTCGGGGCGGGCGTTCGTCGACACGGCCCCGCTGCTCGAAAAACAACTGGCCGTCGAAGCCGGGCTGGGCTGGATAGGCCGTCAGTCGCTGCTGGTGACACCCCGTTTCGGCACCTATGTCCTGCTGGGCGAACTGCTGCTCACGGACGATGCCGACGTCTACGACCCGCCGTTCGAAGGGTCGCGCTGCGGACGCTGCCACAATTGCATCGAAAGCTGCCCGACGGGCGCCATCGTCGCCCCGAAGGTGATCGACACGGGACGCTGTATCTCCTGTCACACGATCGAGAAGGTTCCCTCCGAAGGGATCGGCCTCGACGGCTGGATCTTCGGCTGCGACCGCTGCCAGAGTTGTTGCCCCCACAACCAGAAGGCCCCGATGCACACCAACCCGGCCTTCGACCCCGTGTTCGACCCGCTGGCGATGGACACCGAGGCATGGCTGGCGATGGACGAAGCGGAATTCGAAGCCCGCATGGGCACGACACCGCTGACCCGCAGCGGACTGGCACGCATCCGAAGCAACATCGCCGGCACCCCCGGCCCCGAATAACCCGTCCCCGCATACGCAGGACAGACGCCCCGCGCTTCCGCAGCAACAACAACCCGGGCATTCGGCACGACTTCCACATCCACCTTAGGGCAAACCCACGCCCCGGCCGGAAATGCAAAACCCGGCCCGGGACAAACGCCGGACACCGCGGTTTCCTGCCCGCCCGCAATAACAAGCCGATTCCGCAGGGGGGGGGCATATTCCGCACAAAAAAAAGCGGGTTCTCACGAACCCGCTTCATATCGGCACTTACCCCGTTTACTTGGAAAGTTCGGCCAGGGCAGCCTTGGCATTCTCGGCAGCCGGGCCGTCGGTCACCTGCTTGAAGGCGGCGATTGCCTGCGGCTTCATCTCCTTGGCATTGTAAGCGGCGCCCAGCAGGTAGTACATCAGGCTCTTGTCGGCCGGATCGGTCTGAGCATCGGCAGCAGCCTGTCCCAGTTCGATAACCTTGGCATAGTCCTTCTTGTTGGCATAAGCCTGCAGACGGACATTCTGCGCCAGTGCGCTCTGGGGATTCTTGGCCAGCAGGTCGTCGGCCATCTTGATGATCCCGTCGAAATCGTTGGCAGCCTGCATCTTGGCAACCATATTATTGGTATAGAGCGCCATATCCTCCTTGGCCTTGGCAGCATCTTCGGCATATTTGGGGTGCGTCTTGGCAGCAACGGCCTCGTAGATTTCCATACCCTTCTCGTACTGCGACATGTCGCCGCTGCTCATGGCCATTTCGCAATAGCTCATCGCCAGGTTGAGCGCCATGCCCGTGTTGTCGGGGTCGGCGGCATAGCCCTTGGCGAAGATTTCCGACGCGGTGACATAGTCCTTATTGTTGAAAGCGTCGCCGCCCTGTATCTGGTAAATCTTGGCAACCCAGCCGTTCGACTTGGCCATCTGGTTCATGTCGCCGTAAAGCTCGGCCAACTCGGCCGACTTCTCGAAGTTCTTTAGCGCCTCGTCGTAATTCTTGGTCTTCAACGCACCGCCGCCCAGCATGAAATAGCATTTGGGCAGCGTCGATTTTGCCGTAGCCACCATCGAAGCGGCGCTCTCGTTGTCCATGCCCTGGTCGATGACCTGTTCGAACTTGGCAGCTGCCTCGGTGAAATTCTTTGCCCCGAATGCGGCGGCCGCCTCATTGTAAATTGCCGTGACATCCTGCGCCGAGAGCGATACGGCCCCGAACAGCGCAATTACCGATACTAATAATTTTTTCATTCTCCTATTCGTTTTTTAAGTTTTTCAGTTCATGTATCCCGGGTTGCGGATACGTTGGATGCAAAAGTATGTTTTTTTTCTTTTTTTTCAAAATCTAAATGCGGCCTAATCGCGTAACCCGGCGAAAAAAGAGGTCATCAATGCCTCGCATTCCCCGCCGAGGATGCCGCGCACGACCGTCGTTTTCGGATGGAAGACCGCCTCGGAATAACGTCTGTACCCCTTCTTGGGATCGTCGGCACCCCACACCACACGTCCTACCTGTGCCCAGCCGATGGCTCCGGCGCACATGATGCACGGCTCGACGGTGACATATAACGTACACCCTTGCAGGTATTTGCCGCCGAGGGTCGACGCCGCAGCCGTGAGGGCCTGCATCTCGGCATGGGCCGTAGGATCGGAGAGCGTTTCGACAAGGTTGTGGCCACGGCCCACCACCGCACCGTCGGCTACAACTACCGCACCGATCGGCACCTCTTGTTCATTTAACGCTTTGCGGGCCTCGTTTAGTGCGAGGCGCATGAATTTTTCGTCGGTTTTCCGCTGTTCTTCCATTTCGGGTATTTTCCGCAAAAATAGACAAACTTTTACAAACGGCCTCGTCGGGCGGCGGATTATCCCGCGCAGGAGCCGCCGCGGCACGCCCCGCGCCAAATAAAAATCCCGGCCCGCGTTCCGTATTTCGCTTCTTTTATTTAACTTTGCGGGTTGCAAGGACAAAACAAACAAAAAATACAAACCCCTATGTACAGAACCCATACGTGCGGCTGCCTGAGAGCCGAAAACGTAAACCAGACCGTCACCCTCGCCGGATGGGTGCAGAAAGTGAGGAACCTCGGCGCCATGACCTTCATCGACCTGCGCGACCGCTACGGCATCACTCAGGTCGTCATCGAGGAGCACTCGCCCGCCGAAGCCCGCCAAACGGCATGCTGCGTAGGCCGCGAATGGGTCATCCAGGTGATCGGTAAAGTCATCGAACGGCAATCGAAAAATCCCAGGATGGCGACGGGCGACATCGAGGTCGCCGCCCAGAAGGTGACCATACTCCACGAAGCCGAAGTTCCCCCGTTCACGATCGAAGAGGTTTCGGACGGCGGCGACGACCTGCGCATGAAATACCGCTACCTCGACCTGCGCCGCCCGCCGTTGCAGCGCAACATGATCCTGCGGCACAAGATGGCGCAGGAAATCCGCCGCTTCCTCGACGCGGAAGGCTTCCTCGAGATCGAAACCCCCTATCTGGTCAACTCGACGCCCGAAGGCGCCCGCGACTTCGTCGTCCCCAGCCGCATGAACCCCAACCAGTTCTACGCCCTGCCCCAGTCGCCGCAGACCCTCAAACAGCTGCTGATGGTCGCCGGCTACGACAAGTATTTCCAGATCGTGCGCTGCTTCCGCGACGAAGACCTGCGCGCCGACCGCCAGCCCGAGTTCACACAGATCGACTGCGAGATGTCGTTCGTCGAGCAGGAAGACGTGCTGGAGATTTTCGAGCGCTGGGCCAAGCACATGTTCAGGGAGGTAATGGGCATCGAACTGACTGAACCGCTGCGCCGTATGCCGTGGATCGAGGCGATGGAGAAATACGGTTCGGACAAACCCGACCTGCGCTTCGGCATGGAGTTCGCCGACCTCACCGACCTTGCGAAAGGCCACGGCTTCCAGGTCTTCGACGACGCAGAATACGTCACGGGATTCGCCGCCACGGGCTGCGCCGCCTACACGCGCAAGCAGATCGACGCCCTCACGGAGTTCGTCAAGCGCCAGCAGATCGGCGCCAAGGGGCTGATCTGGATCCGCGTCGAACAGGAGGGCGTAAAATCGTCGGTCGACAAGTTCTACACGCCCGACGAGATCCGGAAGATGGCCGGCCGCTGCGGCGCCAAGGCCGGGGACATGGTCTTCATCCTCTGCGGCAAGAAGTTCAAAACGCTGACACAGCTCTGCGCCCTGCGTCTGGAAGTGGCTCAGCAGTTGGGACTGCGCGACCCGAAGAAGTTCGCGCCGCTCTGGATCGTGGACTTCCCGCTCTTCGAGTGGGATGACGAAACGCAGCGCTACTACGCCATGCACCACCCGTTCACCTCGCCCAAGCCGGAGGACGTACAGTATATCGACAGCGACCCCGGCCGCGTACGTGCCAACGCCTACGACTTCGTGTGCAACGGCACCGAAATCGGCGGCGGTTCGATCCGTATCCACGACTCGAAGCTGCAGGCCAAGATGTTCGAAGTGCTGGGCTTCACGGCCGAACAGGCACAGCTGCGCTTCGGGTTCCTGATGGACGCCTTCAAATACGGCGCACCGCCCCACGGGGGCCTTGCGTTCGGCTTCGACCGCCTGTGCTCGCTCTTCGGCGGCTCGGACTCGATCCGCGATTACATCGCCTTCCCGAAGAACAATGCGGGCCGCGATGTGATGCTCGACGCCCCGGGCTGCATCGACCAGGCGCAGCTCGACGAGCTCTGCCTCTCGCTGGTAAAGCCGGAAGAGTAACGCCCGGCCGGGTTCCGTGCGATACAGGGTGCCGCCTGACGGCGGCACTTTTTTTTGCCCGCATCCACGGCACCGCATTTGCCTGTTCCGGGAAAAATACCTATTTTTGGATCATAAAACGACACGGATCATGTCAGCTCCCTTAGCCGAAAGACTGCGCCCCCGCACGATAGACGAATATATCGGGCAGGAGCACCTCGTGGGTAAGAACGGTGTGTTCCGCAAGTTCTTCGAAACGGGCAACGTGCCGTCGTTCATCCTTTGGGGCCCGCCGGGCGTGGGCAAAACCACGCTGGCGAAGATCGTCGCCACGCAGCTCGACCGTCCGTTCTTCACGCTCTCGGCCGTCACGTCGGGCGTCAAGGACGTGCGCGAAGTGATCGAGTCGGCCCGCAAACAGCGCTTTTTCGACGCCAAGCCGCCCTTCCTGTTCATCGACGAAATCCACCGTTTCAACAAAAGCCAGCAGGATTCGCTGCTGGGAGCCGTCGAGCAGGGCGTCGTGACACTCATAGGCGCCACGACCGAAAACCCTTCGTTCGAGGTGATCTCGCCGCTCCTGAGCCGCTGCCAGGTCTACATCCTCAAATCGCTGGAGGACAAAGACCTGCAAACGCTGCTCGACCGGGCGCTGACGACCGACACGGAACTCAAAGCACGCCAGATCGAAGTGAAGCAGACGGGTGCGTTGTTCAAATTCTCGGGCGGCGACGCCCGCAAGCTGCTCAATATCCTCGACATACTGGCCGGGGCGACGGAGGGCAAACTGACGATCACCGACCAGTACGTCACCGACTGCCTGCAACAGAACATCGCCCTCTACGACAAGAACGGCGAGCAGCACTACGACGTCATCTCGGCCTTCATCAAATCGGTGCGGGGCAGCGACCCCAATGCCGCGATCTACTATCTGGCGCGCATGCTGGCCGGAGGCGAAGAGCCACGCTTCCTCGCACGGCGGCTGGTGATCCTCGCCTCGGAGGACATCGGGCTGGCGAACCCCAACGCACTGCTGCTGGCCAACGCCTGTTTCGACACGGTACACAAGATCGGCATGCCCGAAGCGCGGATCACGCTGGCAGAAACGACGATCTACCTGGCCACCAGCCCCAAGAGCAACTCGGCCTATATGGCCATCAACAAGGCGATGTCGCAGGTCGAGCACGACACCACGAACCGCCCCGTGCCGCTGCACCTGCGCAACGCCCCGACCAAGCTGATGGACAAGGCAGGCTACGGCAAAGGGTATAAATATGCACACGACTACGCGGGCAATTTCGCCGAGCAGGAGTTCCTGCCCGAAAGCCTCGCAGGGACGAAATTCTACGAACCCAACACCGGGAATGCCACCGAGGCGAAGATCGCCCAGCGCATGCAGGAGTTGTGGAAGGACAAGTATAAATAGTACATCGAAGATTTCCGGCGGCACGCGCGGCATACGCACGATTCCCGGCCCGGCAACCCGCATCACGACCATAAAATGAAACGCATCGGCATCATATCCGACACCCACGGGACATTCGACGACACGCTGCGCGAATTCCTCAAGGACGTGGACGAAATCTGGCATGCGGGCGACATCGGCTCGCTCGAACTGGCCGACACGATCGCGTCGTTCAAACCCCTGCGCGCCGTCTCGGGCAACATCGACGGAGGGCTCACACGCCGCGTCTACCCTGATTTCCTCGCATTCGAATGCGAGGGCGTGCGGGTGCTGATGACCCATATCGGCGGCTACCCGCGCCATTACAACCCGCGCGCAGCGGCAAAGATACAGGCGCTGCATCCCAAACTCTTCATCGCCGGGCATTCGCATATCCTCAAGGTGGTCTACGATCCGGTTTACGACCTGCTGCATGTCAACCCGGGCGCAGCCGGCGAATACGGTTTCCACAAAGTCCGCACGGCCGTGCGGCTGGTGATCGACGGCGCCGACATGCGCGACATGGAGGTCGGAGAGTGGCCGCGGAAATAATCCGCACCGGGAGACAAACCGGCAACCGAGTTCATTCCGGAAGCCCTCCCGGAAACAAGGGAATCCCGATCCGCTGTCGGGCACGCCCCCGAATGACGGCGGCCCGGCACCCGGACGCCCTGTACGCAATGGCCCCCACGGGTTTGGCGGAATAAGTCCGCAGGGAATCCGCCACGAAGCCGTACCGAAGACGCCCGCCCGAAAATACGCCGGAAAATCCACGCCGGGGCTTCATCCAAATAAGGCGGGCGCCGCAAAATTGCGGCGCCCGCCTTAATACCCCGGGAACGACCCGGCGGCGGATTATTCGGCGATCTCGATCCGCACCGGGCCGAGTATTCCGGCCTTCGTACCGCCGCGGTAGACCGTCGGCGAAGAGAGGAAGATATTGGCCGTCGTATTGCAAACCCGGATTTCGATCCGGTTGGCACCTTCCTGCAACAGTCCGGTCACATCGAAACGCCAGGGCGGCGTCAGCCGCAAACCGGCCTCTCGCCCGTTGACCAGCACCCGTGCCGTCGAGACGACCTCGCCCAAGTCGAGTGTCACACGCCCCGCGGGTTTCTTCGTCAGCGTAAAGTCCCGGCCGTACCACGCCGCACCGGAATAAGTACGCAAGGCATCGTTACGGCACCAGTCGCCGACCGTATAGCGTCCCACCCCGCAAACCAGCTTCACAGGGCCGTCTATCGCCGCACCGCCGGCATACCCGCGCTCTTCGGTAAGCGTCAGCGACACCTCCGCCGGAAGTTCGGCACGCCGGGGCAACACGGCACTGTAGGTTACGGCGCCGTCGCTGCGGCGTGCGACCTCGGCGACCCGGCATTTCCGGCCGTCGGCACGCACTTCGGGTTTCCGGCCGAAAGCCGTGAATTCCAGCGCCTCCAGCCCGGGCGCCGCCGTAAAGGTGAACCGCGCCCGCGTATCCGCCGTCTTCCGGCTGTCGAACGGCAGCAGCGCCCGGTCGCCGCGGAACTTCATCCGCAACGGGGCCTCGGCCAGCGTCTCGGGCGCGATGTCCGCCGCACCGTCGCGCAGGGCGAACCGCGCCGTGCCGAACGAATCGTAATGCAGCACGATCTCGTTGATGCCCTGCTTCAGGGCGACCTGCGGCGCAGGCTCCCGCCGTTCCCCGCCGACATAGAACCCCACGGGCTGCATCCCGCCCCATTCGGCGTCGTACAACCCGTCGCGCGGGGCATCCACGCAGGTGTAAAGGTAATAATCCTTCATTCCGGATGCCTCGGCCTTGCGAACCATGCCGTTGAAAGCCCGTTCGGTCGCACCCAGGCGGATGAAATCGTCGTACATCTCCGCCTTCAGGCCGTGCCAGCCCTGATGCCCGAAGTCGCCCTCGACGCCCCAGCGCCATGAGAACGCATAGGGCCGCCACTCGTACCGCACGCCGGCTGCCTCCACGCCCGACGCTGTGCCGGGCAGGTTGTCCAGCACCGTCCGTTCATCCACCGAGGCGGGTACCGCTCCCAGCAGCATGAACCGCTCCCCGAAGGTGAAACGTCCGCGGCCTTTCCGAGCCTCGCCGCCGAGCCGTTCGTATTCGGCATCATAAATACAGGCTCCGATCTTTTCGTCCGTCCCCGGCCACTGGTAATCGCCGAAACGGTTGTCCAGCAAGGGTTCCAGCCGGAAATCCCACTCCCCGCCGAGGTCGATCCGCTGCGTGCCCCCCGCGCCGGCGAATTCCGCCCCGACCTCCGCATCGCGGGAAGGGTCGAAGAGGATCAGCTGCATGTCCGTACGCTCCAGGGGCATCACCACCTCGGTTCCAGCATCCGTGACGGCGGCAACCCGCAGCGGGCGTTTCCCGCCCGTCCACGGATCCCACAGCTCCGCGGCTCCCCATGCGCGGAAACGGCACGTTGCGCCCCGCCCGACGTTATAGACCGCAAAGAGGTCGCGGCCGCCGATGCGGCGGTGCATGACGTAAGGGGTCGGATCGCCCGTCTTTTGCTTGGCAGGATGCGCCCCGGCATCCGTTGCCGGGCGGAGCAGCGTGAAATCGCGTTGCGTATTGCGGCCGATGAGTGCGATCGCATCCGCCGGGTCGCCGATACGGAAAACCCGGTCGTGCCCGCCCCCGAAGAGATCCGCCACCAGTTCCTTCAACGCCCGGCCGCCGCGCCCCTCCTTTTCAGAGGCCTCCGGCAGCGGGCCGATATTGATGACCATGCCGCCGTCGCGGACGAAGTCGCGCAGTTTTTCGAGCGACAAGTGGCGGATCGCCCGCATGGCGGGAACCACGACCACGCCGAACGACTCCCCGGCCACATGCAACCGACCGTCGCGCACCTCGGCCCGGCCGAGCGATTCGTAATCCATGAAGTCGAAGTCGATGCCGTCGCGGTAAATCGCCTCCCCGGCGGCAAAGGCGGCTTCGACAGCCTCGTTGCCGTACCCGGCCACCACCGGCTCGACGGGATAGAGGATAGCCACGTCGGCGACGTGGTATCCCTGCGACAGGATATAACTCAGGCGCTCGGTACACTCCAGCAACCCGTCCATCTCGTCCCAGTAAGGCTCGTGGAAATGGTTGCAGGGCGCCGCCCACTCCCACCAGCCCCCCATGGTCGTATAGTAAAGCCCGTGCAGGCTCAGCAGGTTCTGCCCCATGGCGAAATTGGCGAAGATCGCATCGGTCAGCTGCGCCGAGTTGGTCGACCACTCGCTGCTGTGGAAACCTTCGAGCCAGACGCGCTGGCGTTCGTAGAGGTGCGAGATCGACGAGGCGACCTTGTTTTTAATAATGTCCTTCTGCAACATCGGCTGGTCGCAACCCGGAGCCTGGTTCCAACGCTGGGTACGGAAATAGTCGCCGAACTCGCCCACGTCGCGGCCACGGCCGCCGTGGTCGCATCCGAAAAGCAGCCCGCGCCGCTGGTGCCACTCATAGACGGGGATGAAGAAGTTTTCCTCGCTCAGCGCCACGCGTACGTCGTTATAGTCCATGCGTACCTTGACCGAACTGTCACCCAGGTCGACGAACAGCGCGTCGATCTGCGGCAGGATGTCGTATCCCTTGCGGCGCATGAACTCGTCGCGGAAAATATCGTTCCAGATATTGCCCTGCAGGTTGAAGTTCAGCTCATCGGAGAAGAAGAAATTGAGCCCCGTTTCCGATTCCCCGGGGAAACGGTCGGCAAAACGTTGGAAAAAGTGCCGCACGTAACTGTGCCCCGCCCGAGGGTGCATCGGATCGAGCGAAGGCAGGCGCCGCTCGGCCTTCACTTCGGCCACGAGGGCCCGCGGCCAGGGGTTCTGCCACTCGACCCCGTCGGGCCCCATTTCCGGCAACAGGTCGACCGGCGCCCCGTCGATCCGGCCCCGGGCATCGAGCGGGTAAGCGTTCAGCGAAAGCGGCCGCTGCGCATAAGCCCGCGAGAAACGCTCCCCGCGGCCGAGTTCCAGACTGTCGAAATGCAGTTCCGAACCGTTGAGCGTCGGGTCTTCGGCCAGCATCTCGTCCACATAGGAGCCCTGCCCCACGCCCAGCGTATAGTCGCTCAGGCTGACGGTCATACCGCGTTTGCCGGCCTCGGTCATGAACCACCCGAAAAGCTCCCACCACGCCGGAGTGAAGAGGTCGGGCTTCGAACGGAATGTCCTGCCGTAGGTGATGCCGCCCGTATCGGTGTGGCAATAGTTGATCTGCAGGCTGCTGATCCGTTTCCGGGCCAGCATGTCGAGCTGCCAGGCGAGATGTTCGCGTGTGAGCGTGTCGCCGATCCACCAATAGAAGGGCACCTCGCCGTAACCTGCCGGCGGGGTTCGGAACCCCCTTTCGAGGTCTATACTCCCCGAACGATCGGGATAGCCCGGTGGCAGCGGGCGCGGCGGTTGTGCAAAGGTCATGGCTGCGGCGAGCGCCAGCAGAGGGATCAGGATCCGTTTCATATTCTTTTCGGGTTGAAGTCGGTTGTCAACAGCCCCGGACGGGCCTTTTTCACAAAAATACAAAATTAACAACACAAATAAACAAGACCAGCACAATAAAAACACATACGTCCCGTTTTATAGTCGTAATAATAATTATCTTTCAGAGAGATAATACGCTGGAAAAATTTACATCCGGTTTCGGCAGGGTATCGGTACGGCTTTCGGCCTTCGTATCAAAAATAAAACATTCCGAATCATAATTGTATAACAGCAACTGACGCCCGGCACCGGCCGGCAACAGGCAACTAATCCCGGCGCAGTCGGTATATTCCGCACAAGAAGCCGCCCGGCACAGAGCCGCTCTGCACCGCAGGCAGCCCCGGAAACCAAAGCCGGCGAACCCCGCCCCGCAAGAGCTCTTTCCGACACTGGCCGCAGGGAACCGATCCTGCCTCCGCGCACCCTTTCCATACTACACGCGACACCCTTCCGAGGGAGCGTCTCTTCCCCGCGAAAAAGGCCGAAAACCCTTTCAGAATACACCCAAACCCGTTTCCGGCATCGCACGTCAAAAATTTCACCCACACAATCCACTCAGAGACAATGCAATAAATGCCGACAAACAAGTTAACATAATATTTGGCAATAACACGCCGTTAGATAGGCGAAGAATCAAAAGTTAGAACATTAAATTTCATGACGACGCAACATGCAAGTAAAAATTTCAAAGACGCTCGAGGGCATCATCGCCCGCGCGGCGTTTAATACGACCAAGGCAGGAATCGACCACTCGCTGAAGGATTTTCTCATGCTGGAGATGCTCCGCGAAGAGGGATCGCTCGCCTACCAGCTTTTATCCTCCCGCCTGAAGGACTGGGAGCTCTACCAGGTACGCCTGCGTATCGAACGCGAGGTATTGGGGTCGAGGCTGCGTGAGAAAACGGGCCCCGAAGAGTTTTACCGCGCCTTTACCGACGAGTTGTGCGCCGTATCGGGCGCCACGCGGAGCGTTTCTACGGCCCACGCGCTGCGAGCCATCGTCGGCGACCGCTCGACCGCGACATCGCGCGTACTCGAAATGTACGGCATCACAGGCGAAGTCGTATCCGAGGACATCAAGAAATTCGCCGCCGGCGACGATTTCCGCACGGAGATACAGGTACACATGCTCGATTTCAGCGAGGAAAACAAACCCGAAGAGAAAAACACATCGCACGTGCTCGACAAGTTCGGCGTAAACCTCACGCAGATGGCCCGAGAGGGTAAAATCGACCCCGTCGTGGGGCGCGAGCAGGAGATCGAACGCGTAGTCCAGATACTCTCGCGCCGCAAGAAGAACAACCCGATCCTCATCGGCGAGGCGGGCGTGGGCAAGAGCGCCATCATCGAAGGGCTGGCTCTGCGCATCGCAGGCGGCGAGGTGCCCTACACCATCGCCGACAAGACGCTCTTCTCGCTCGACGTATCGTCGCTCGTGGCGGGCACGAAGTTCCGCGGCGAATTCGAGGAGCGCATGCAGCAACTGCTCGACGAACTGCGCAAAGCCAAGGACACGATCATATTCATCGACGAGATACACACCATCGTGGGTGCCGGTTCGACACAGGGCAGCCTCGACACGGCCAACATCCTCAAACCGGCACTCGCACGGGGCGAACTGCAGACCATCGGCGCCACGACGCTCGACGAATACCGCGAGAACATCGAAAGTGACTCGGCGCTCGAGCGCCGGTTCCAGAAGGTCGTCGTCGAGCCCACGACGCCCGAGCAGACGCTCCAGATCCTGCGCAACATCGCCCCCCACTACGAGCAGCACCACAAGGTACGCTATACGGAAGAGGCGCTGCAAGCCTGCGTGGAACTCACCGGGCGCTACATCACCGACCGCTTCTTCCCGGACAAGGCGATCGATGTGCTGGACGAGGCAGGCTCGCGCATACACCTGCAATCGGCGCGCGAACCGGCCGAACTCCGCCAGATGGAGAGCGCACTCGACGAAGTGCGGCGCGAACGCCGCGAGGCGGTCAAAGAGCTGGTCTACGAAAAGGCCGCCTCGGCACGCCTGCGCGAAATCGCACTCCGTTCGAAACTGGGCGAAAGCCGCAACGAATGGCAGCGGTCGCTCGAAACCAACCCCGTGGAGATCACGGCCGAGCATATCCAGCAGGTCATCACCTCGATGACGGGCATCCCCGCCGAGCGCATTTCGGGCGGAGAGATGACCCGCCTGCAAACCCTCTGCCAGCACCTTTCGCAGCGGGTCGTAGGGCAGCAGGAGGCCGTCGAGAAGATCTCGCGCACGATCCGCCGCTCGCGGGCCGGACTCAAGGACGAGAACCGTCCGATCGGGGTATTCCTCTTCGTCGGCCCCACGGGGGTAGGCAAGACGCTGCTGGCCAAGGAGGTCTCGAAATGGCTCTTCGACGAACAGCGCGGACTGATCCGCATCGACATGAGCGAATACAGCGAGAAGCACAACGTCGCCAGGCTGATCGGCTCGCCCCCGGGTTATGTCGGCTACGGCGAGGGCGGCCAGCTCACCGAGACGGTACGCCGCCAGCCCTATGCCGTGATCCTGTTCGACGAGATCGAGAAAGCACACCCCGAGGTCTTCAACACGATGTTGCAGATCTTCGACGAGGGACACCTCACCGACGGCTCGGGCCGCAAGGTGGACTTCCGCAACACGATCATCATCATGACCTCGAACGTCGGGTCGCGCGACGTGGTCAAGAAATCGGTGCAGGTAGGTTACAGCACCGTATCGAAGAGTGCCACAGCCTCCGCGACGCCCCGGTGCGAATACCGCAAGGCACTCGAGCAGACCTTCGCCCCGGAGTTCCTGAACCGGATCGACGACATCGTATTGTTCCGCACGCTGGAACTGAGCGATGTGGAGCGGATCATCGAACTGGAATTGCAAGGGCTGTTCGAACGCACGCGCCGCCTGGGCTACAAGGTGAAGATCACCGACGGAGCCAAGCGTCGCCTGGCGGCCATGGGCTACGAATCGCGCTATGGAGTCCGCTCGCTCAAACGTACGCTGATGGACAACGTCGAGGAACCGCTTTCGACGCTGATCATCGACGGCAAACTCCACGAAGGCGACACGGTCGTCGTCGAGTCGGACAAATCGCACGGCGTAAAGCTGCGGGTGGCATGACTCCCGGACGGTTCAGACCCGTCCCGTTAAAAGAGACCGGCTTGCAACCGGTCTCTGTTTTTATGTTTGCTATTTTTTAAATGATAATTCCCCGAAAGATTTTTTTCATAAATTTGTCCGAATTTAATATTGTTTCACGACACCGACATGCATCATATTCTCCTGAAAGCCCTTGCGTCAGGGCTAATTATGTCCTTGTTTCCGTACGCTGCAATATCGGCGTCCCCCAAGCCGGCACAAACCGACAGTCTGCTTACGCTCTTACCGAAAACACCCGATGCCGCCGACCGGGGACGAATATACGTCCAACTGGCCGATCTGAGCGGCGACAGCCTCGAACTGGCCGCACCCTATTGGGAAGCGGCACTCGCCGAAGCGCACAAGGCCGGGGATACCTACGGATGCAAAGATGCGCTGGACTTTCTGGTTCGTAAATTCGCCGACCGCGACACCCGGCGAGCCGAGAAATACATCGCCCTCTCGGACAGCATTCTCCCGGGTTCCCACCACGCCCTGTTCCGTTCGTCGCTTTACGCCTACTACCTCTGGAAACAGATGAACGACAACAATTCGATCGAAACGGTAACGCGTGCGCTGGAAGAACTCAAAGGCAAAAACTACGATCGGCTCACGCCCGAGGAGCGCATCGAATGGGAATTCCTGACAGGCCTGGCCATCGACTTTTCGTCGGTCACGACCGAAGCCTACGACAACATCGCCAAGGCAATCCCCTATGTGGAGCGAGCGCTGGAAAACCTCAGGAAATACCCGCTCGAAGAGCGTCTCCACCTGGAAAAGATTTGCCACGACGAACTTTCCGATCTCTATATGCTCTGCAAGGACAAGCGCGCCGAAGAGCAGATCGGACAATGTATCGACCTGCACCACAAATGGCTGGCGATGGACGACCGCTTCGAGCGGCCCCACCGCGACACGACGGGCTACATGATGCGCGCCTATGCCAAAATGGTATACCTGCGCGACCTGATCTCCCGAGATAAGCTGAACGAGTATTACCAAAAATGCATCGGGCTGGCCCGCGCCAGAGGCGACATGGCGGAAATATACAGCACCAGCGCCCGGTATTATCAGTGTACGGGGGATTACGAACGGGCCGTGGCTTACATCGACTCGACCATAACCGCCTACAAAAGCAAAGGCATAAAAGCGGACTTAGCCCCTATCTATGCCACCCAATCCTATCTGTACGAAGAAATGGGCGATTATAAAAACGCCCTCAAAGCGGTGCGGACAACCAATAACATCCGCTTCAACGAGCGGGTAGAAGAGGCGCAGAGCAGTCTTGCCGAAATGCAGACCTTGTTCGAGGTGGGCAGGCTGGAATTCGAAAAGTCCCGGCTGACCGGCCGCATACGATTCATCGCCCTGCTTGCGGGCGGCATTCTGGTGCTGCTGCTCATCGGCTGGAGCGTCTACCAGTACGTCATGGTTCGGCAGCTGAAGCAGATAAGGCGGCAACTGACCGATGCCAACGAAGAGATAACCCGCCAAAGCCGCCGCGCCATGGAGAGCGAAAAGATGAAAACGGCCTTCATCAACTCGATGTGTCACGAAATCCGCACGCCGCTCAACGCCATCAACGGGTTTTCGGATCTACTGCTCGAAGGCGACCACGACCACGATACGCGGCGCGAATTCCGCGAACAGATATGGGCCAGCACGACCGCGCTGACCACCCTGCTGGAAAACATGCTCGAATTGTCGAGCCTGGTCAGCTCCGAAGAGCCCTTGCCGCTCGCCGAAACCGATCTCGGCCTGCTGTGCGCCGAACGGCTGCAAATCCAGCGCGAACTTTCCCAAAACCCGTCGGTAGAGTACGTCCTCAAGGGGGGGGGTCGCGGCACTTGCGTCATCCCGACCAATGAAACCTACATGACGCGCGTGATCGACAACCTGTTGCAGAACGCCGCCAAATTCACTGCTGCGGGTTCCGTCACGGTCTGCTGCGACAAGGACGACCGCACCCGCAAACTCCGCATCCGCGTAACCGACACCGGCATAGGCATCGCCCCGGACAAGCAGGAATGGGTATTCGACCGTTTCACCAAGGTAGATTCGTTCAAACCCGGGTCGGGCATCGGCCTGTACCTCTGCCGCCTGATCGTCACCCGGCTCGGGGGTGCAATCCGCGTATGCCCCGACTACCGCGCGGGCTGCTGCATCGAAATCACGCTCCCGTACTGACCTCCGGCATGGAATCCGCCCAGAAACGGGCGGATTTTTCATCCCGGGACAGCCCGAGGATTGCAATCCGGACATAAATGGCTATCTTTGCACCCTAATCCGGAAAACCGATGTACAGTTTCTCGAAATACAAAGACCAGTACAAATCCAACCTGCGGCTGGCCCTGCCCGTCGTACTGACGCAATTGGGACAAATCCTCACGCAAGTGGCCGACAACCTGATGGTCGGCCGCTACGGCGGCGACGATCCCGTGCCGCTGGCCGCCGTATCGTTCGGCGGGGCGGTGTTCTTCATCCTTTTCATCGCCGCCATCGGCATCGCGCTGGGCATGACGCCCCTCGTGGGCGAACTCTACGCGCAGGGCGACCGCGAGAAGTCGGCCGGGCTGCTGCAAAACGGCATCCTGTTCTACACGCTGCTCGGGTTCGCGATGGCCGCCGTACAATATGCGGTCATCCCGCTCATGTACCACCTCGGCCAGCCCGTCGAGGTCGTCGACATGGCCATTCCCTACTACAAGATGCTGGTATTCAGCATGCCGTTCGTCATGCTCTTCTTCGCCTTCAAGCAATTCCTCGAAGGCGTGGGCAACACCAAGGTCGAGATGGTCGTGACGATCATCGCCAACCTGGCCAACATCGGCTTCAACGCGGTGTTCATCTACGGCCGCTTCGGCCTTCCCGAGATGGGTGCCGAAGGCGCCGGGCTGGGTACGCTGCTCTCACGCATCATCGCCCCGATCCTGATGATCGGCTACTTCTACAACCGCCACAAATACCGCGGCTACCTCGACGGGTTCTCGCCCCGCAACTATTCGTGGGCCACGGTGAAGAACCTGCTGCACATGGGGCTTCCAATCTCGATGCAAATGTTCCTCGAAGCCTCGGCGTTCGTCGGCACGGGGATCATGATGGGCTGGTTCGGCAAGGAGACCATGAGCGCCAACCAGATCGCCGTCACGATCGGCAACTGCGCCTTCATGATCGTCATGTCGATCGGTGCGGCCACCACCATCCGCGTGTCGCACTGCTACGGCGCCCGCAACATCGGGGAGCTGTCGCTGGCGGCCAAGGCGTCGTACCATCTGGTGCTGGCCTGGAACGCTTTTGCAGCGCTGGTCTTCATCACCATGCGCAACATCATCCCGACGTTCTTCTCGACCAACCCCGAGGTGATCGCCATCGCTTCGCAACTGCTGGTCTTCGCGGCGCTCTACCAGCTTTCGGACGGCATCCAGAATGTTTCGGTGGGTATTCTGCGCGGCATACAGGACGTGAAGATCATCATGCCGATCGCCTTCGTATCCTACTGGCTGCTGAACCTGCCGGTGGGTTACCTGTTCGGCTTCACGCTCGGCATGGGTCCGACGGGGCTTTTCCTCGGCTTCTCGTTCGGCTTGTCGGCCGCGGCCGTGATGATGATCGTCCGCATCCGGCGCAGCGTCCGCAAGCTCCGCCTGGGCAATTGAGGCAACGATTTAGGCAGAGTGGCCGCCGGATAAAAAAAATTTCGTATCTTTACGCAAATTATGCCCACAAATGGACACCGAAAAACAATATACGAAAAAGTGTAAACCCGAAATAGGCCGCGGATGCAGTTTCTGCGATTGCGGCGCAGAGTGCGAGGCGAAGCTCTGCGACGGGTGTTTCAAGCTTCACGAAACGGCGTGGCTCGAGGAGTACCCCGAGAATATCCCGACCGACATCGTGGAGGTGCGGTTCAAGAACACGCGCCGCTCGTTCTACCTGAACGCCAACAATCTGCAGCTCAAGCGGGGCGACATCGTGGCGGTCGAGGCATCGCCCGGACACGACATCGGCGTCGTTTCGCTCACGGGCGACCTGGTAGCACGCCAGATGCGCCGCACGGGATTCAACCCCTACAACGGCGAGTTCAAGAAAGTTTACCGCAAGGCCAAGCCCTACGACATCGAGAAATGGCAGGAGGCCATCGCCCTCGAACATGAAACGATGATCGCATCGCGCCAGATCGCCGCCGACATGGGACTCAACATGAAAATCGGCGACGTGGAATACCAGGGGGACAAGATAAAGGCTATTTTCTACTATATCGCCGACGAGCGTGTCGATTTTCGCGAACTGATCAAGGTCTTCGCCGAGCGGTTCCACATCCGCATCGAAATGAAGCAGATCGGCGCACGCCAGGAAGCCGGGCGCATCGGCGGGCTGGGCGCCTGCGGGCGCGAATTGTGCTGCGCGTCGTGGATGTCAAGCTTCTCGAGCGTCACGACGGGTGCCGCCCGTGCACAGGAGATTTCGCTCAATCCCCAGAAACTGGCCGGGCAGTGCTCGAAGCTCAAATGCTGCATGATGTACGAATACGACACCTATGTCGACGCCCGCAAGGAGTTCCCGCGCCTGCGTGAGCCATTGCAGGCCATCGACGGCGAATATTTCCTCGTCAAAAGCGACATTCTCGCCGGTACGATGACCTTCTCGTCAAGCAAGGACGCGATGGTCAATGTCACCACGCTGCCCGTGTCGCGCGTGCGCGAAATCATGGCGCTGAACCGTGCAGGCAAGAAGGTCGACCAGCTGCAGCACGCCGACGACATCCGCCCGATAGCCGAGGAGCCGACCTACCGCTCCGAAGAGGACAGCATCACCCGTTTCGACTCGGCCAAACGGCGCAACAAGCGCGGCCGCAACCGGGGTAAACAGAACGGGCAGGAGGGGCAGAACGAACAGCCGTCCCAGGAAACAGGACAGGAGCGCAGCCAGGCTCAGCCGGGGCAGCAGCCCCAGCAGGAGCGCCCCGAACGCCGCCAGCGACGCAACGACCGTTCCCGCAACAGTGAGAACCGTAACGGCGGTGACCGCCGCAACGGGAACCGCAATGAGGCAGCTCCCCGCAACAATGGCAACGGCAACAACGGAGGCAACAACGGCGCAGAGGGCAATACAAACGGCGGGGAACGCCGCGAAGGTGGCAACAGGCGAAACAACCGCAACCGCCGCCGTCCGGGAGGCGAACGCCGCGAAGGGGGGAGCGACAACGGCAGCGGAAGCAACGGGGGTTCAAACGAATAGACGGTGATACGGGCACGTGACATAGCGGCACGTCGCGCAGCAGCCGGAACGCTTCGGCAGACGGCCGGCATTCCGGGTAGCACTGCCACGCAGGCCGGCGCAATGCAGCCCTGTGCGACAAAACCCGGCACAACGTGGTTCCATACGCCGAGGTCGGGCAGGGCAGCGTCCGGCACAGCCGCATACCGGGATCGGACGGGCAGCGCATTCCGGAAAGTCCGTCGGGCAGTACTCCTTTCCACCGCGGCCTTTGCCGCAGGCTGCGTGTCACCCCACGGAGCCGCGGTGACCGATGTGAATGCCTCGGGCTGGGACGCCCCCGCCGCCATCGTCTTCACCAACACCGATACGACGACGCTGCGTGACATGGATTTGTTCCTGCGCTACGACGACCGCATGGATGAAGACACGCTGACGGTACGCATAGCAGTCGTCACACCCGATTCGCTCCGGCACGAAGAGGCTTTCCGGCTCGCACTCCCGGCCGCGCACACTCCGGCCGCCCTATCGCGCGAGGCTGACCTCCCCTATCGCCGCCGCATCCGTTTCGCCCGCACGGGCGACTACTGCATAACCGTCACACCCGGCCGCCCGGTGAAGGGCGTCGAGGCCGTCGGCATAAATATCGTAAAAAGCGAATAAGAGACAACAATGGGCAAGGACAAGCTCCGCAAGTTCCGCGAGAACCTGACTTTCGACTGTTTCATACAACCCGAATTCGACGAGGTATTCCGTTGCGACCACCCGCTCAAAGGGCATTGGCGCAGCGACTTTTTCCATAACGACAACCCGATCGTACTCGAATTGGGCTGCGGCAAGGGCGAATATACCGTAGCGCTGGCCGAGCGCGACCCGTCGCGCAATTTCATCGGCATCGACATCAAGGGTGCACGCATGTGGCGGGGCGCCAAAACCGCCACCGACCGCAGGATGCCCAACGTGGGGTTCCTGCGCACGCGCATCGAGTTTATCAACGGCCTGTTCGCCGAGGGCGAGGTCGACGAGATATGGATCACCTTCCCCGACCCGCAACTCAAGAGCCGCCGGGCGAAGAAACGCCTCACCTCGCCGCTTTTCCTCGGATATTACGCCCGCATACTGTCCCCCGACGGATGGATCAACCTCAAGACCGATTCGAAACATCTTTTCGGCTATACGAACGAGGTGGTGCGCCGCTACGGCCTGCCGTGCGAAGTCTCGAACGCCGACATCTACGGCACGGGCTACGCCGACGAGGTGCTGTCGGTTAAGACCGCCTACGAAAAACGATTCCTCGAAATGGGGCTTCCGATCACCTACACCCGTTTTTCGCTCGCCGGGCGCCACGAATTCCCGTGGTTCGACTGGGAAGAGGACGAGAAGGCGGAGAAGGACAACGAAGAGGCACGGCAGGGTTAGTACGCCGGCCGGAAAAGCATAGCTCCGGCCGCAACGCCCGTAAGGAATAGGTAAGGTTCGACACCTCACCCCATACCCGGGACTCTTTACGCACCCCGCATTTTTTGCCGCATAGAGTCATTTGCCCGATCTACCCCATGCCCGGAGCTGGTTACGCACCCCGTAGTTTTGCCCGGGTAGAGCCATTTACCCGATCCCCGCATCCCCCCCCCTTCTGCGGGGATTTCCATATCCGAGCCCCGGTTACCGCAACCCGCCGCTCCTTCTTCCCGGTAGCCTCCAGGCTTCCGAGTTCCCGCGACTCCCGATCACGCCCTCCCGCCATTCGGCAGGGCCCGCACCTGCGGACCCAGCAGCCCCATCCGCCATGCCGACATACGGTCACGGCCTGCTCCTCCGTCCTGCCTCCGGTGTCTATTTCGCCCTTACCTTCGCAGCCACCTCCCTGCGACGCCCCGGATCAGGCCTGCCCCATCCCTATCTCCGCCCCTTTCTCCGCCCGCCTCGGCTCTCCCGACGCCTCGTCCCGACCCAGTGCTGCATACTCCGCAATCAAATGCTTATCTTATAAACATAGGTACGATCCCCTCCCGCACCATTCTACTAATTTTTTAGAAGGAAAATTTGCATATCTAAAAATTTAGTAGTAAACTTGCAACAGGAACTAAAAAAGCGCTTTTTTGATATGGACAAGAAATTAACGGAACTCACACGCGGCGAAGAGGAGATCATGCAGATACTCTGGAGGCTGGGCGATGCGGTGGTCAACGAAATCATCGCCCAAACAAAAGAACCCCGCCCGAAATACACCACGGTCGCAACCTTCCTCAAAATCCTCGAAAACAAAGGTTTCGTCAACCACACGCCCGAGGGCAAAAGCCACCGCTACTATCCGGCCGTAAGCCGCGAAGAGTACGCACGCGGGGTCATGTCGTCGGTACTGTCGTCCTATTTCGACGGCTCGCTGGCACAGATGGTTTCGTTCTTCTCGCGCCATGAGGACATCTCGGTCACGGAGATGGAGGAGATTCTCCAAATCATGCAGAACGCCCGCAAATAATCGCCCGCTCCGCCCCAAGCCCTTACGACCATGAAAACGCTGGCCATATATGCCCTCGAAGTCCTCGCATGCAGCGGCGTGCTGTTAGCGGCCTACACCATCCTGCTCGACCGCAGGGTGAAATTCCGCTGGTGCCGCCTGTACCTGCTTGCCTCGACGGCCGCAGCCGCACTGATCCCCCTGCTACGCATCCCCGTATGGCCGGGGCAGGTCATCGTGGCGACCCCGACCGTAACTGCGCCTGCCCCGGGCGACTGGACGGCCGAAGTGCTGCCCGACGCCGAGGCGCACGCCATCACGCCCGGGCATCTGTGCCTGGGGCTTTACCTGGCGGGCGCAGCCCTGATCCTCGGCATCATGTTGTGGCAGGTATTCCGTATCCGGCGCCTCCGGCGCGGCGCGGAGGTCACCCGTACGGGCAAATACAAGATCGTGCGCACGCGGCAGGAGATCGCTTCGTTCTCGTTTTTCCGCACAATCTACATATGGGCCGCAACACCCGCCGCGGAGATGGGGGCGATCCTGGCCCATGAATCGAGCCACATAGCCCACCGCCACTCCCTCGAGCGGATCGTCATGGAAACCATGAAAGCCGCCCTGTGGTGGAACCCCTTCGTATGGATCGCCGCACGGCGGCTGACCGAGGCCGAGGAGTTCGAGGCCGACAGCGACGTACTCACGAGCGGCTACGACAGGGCCGAATACATGCAAACGATCTTCAAGCAGCTTTTCGGTTATAGTCCGGAAATAGCCAACGGGCTGCGTAACTCACTTACTAAAAAACGCTTTAAAATGATGACTACGCAGACAAAAAGCAGGCACAGCCTGCTCCGGCTGGCAGGTACACTACCAGCCCTGATCGGGCTCCTGTGCGCATTCTCTTTCACTACGCGCGCCGCAGTGATCGTCGCCCCGGCAACCGGCACCGGTATCGAAACCGCTCCCGGGCAGGAAACACAGCATGCCGGAGATGAAAAAAAGGACAAGACATGCAGGGTGTCGATAGATGTCCGGAACAAGGACAAAGGGGCACTCCCGGGCGCCATCGTACAGGTCGTTGGTACGACACAGGGCACCGTGACCAATGCGGACGGACATGCCGAGATCACCGTCCCGGACGGCAGCAAACTTTTGGTAAGCTATCCCGGCTACGAATCGGCAACGGTCGATACGAAGCGGCATAGCCAAAAGGAGGGCACCGTCGTCGTCTTGCAGCGAACTGAAAACAAGGCCGCAACAAGTTCGTCGGACGAAGGAGCGACCACCACCGAGAAACAGGTCGCCGTAACGGTACTAAAGGATGGCGCCCCCCTGCCCGGAGCAGTGATAATGATAAAGGACACGCAAAAGGGCGTTGTCACCGATAAATCGGGACATGCGGAAATCTACGCTCCGCAGGGATCAATACTCACAGTCGCCTACGTCGGTTGCAAACCCCACCTGCTGGAGGTCGGAGAGGCAGCCCGTCAGTTTGCCGGGATCCCGCTGGAATCCGAAACCCCGGGGACACCGGTGCTTTCGGCCGAGATCGGCAAACCGCTCTGGGTGGTCGACGGGATCGAGGTGGCCCCCGATTTCATAAACAAGCTCGATCCGAACCGCATCGAAAACATAACGGTACTCAAAGACCAATCCGCCGTAGCGACCTACGGGCAGGAAGCCCGCAACGGCGTGGTAATCATAACGACCAAAGGTGATACGGCCCTGCCCGCCAGACCGGAGAACGCCCGCCAGGAGCATGGAAACGCCACAACACAGGCTGAGGCACACGACGAAGCGATCCGCGAAACCGGGGAAACGGAGGACGACCAGCCGTTCCTGATCGCCGAGACCATGCCCTTGTTCCCGATGCAAGAGGGCGACAACCCGGGATACGGTGACCTCAACACTTTTCGCGCATGGGTGCAGAAAAACATAAAATACCCCGCCGAGGCATTCAGGAACGAGGAACAGGGGCGTGTCGTCCTGTCGTTCGTCGTCGAAAAGGACGGCTCGGTAAGCAATATCCAGATACTTCAGACGCCGGGCAAGGCATTCTCGGAAGAGACGCGGCGCGTCGTCGCAGCTTCGCCCAAATGGAAACCGGGCGAACAGCGCGGCGAAAAGGTGCGTGTGAGATATACGCTGCCCGTTGATTTCAGAATAACTGCTACGGCACAGGACACTAAGACCAGTGAAAACAAAGGTTCCGGGCAAGAGCCGTTCCTGGTGGTGGATACCCCGCCGCAATTCAACGGCGGCGACATCGGCGAGTTTCGCCGGTGGGTACAAATGAACGTGAAATACCCGGCGGAAGCCCTCGGCAAAAACATTTACGGGAAAGTCCTGGTCACGTTCGTCATCGAGAAGGACGGCTCGGTGGGCAATGCCGAAATATTCAAATCGCCCGATAAATCCCTTGCGGACGAGGTACTGCGCGTCATCGGCAAATCCCCGAAATGGACGCCCGGCAAACAGCGCGGAGAGGCCGTACGCGTAAAATTCGGCATGCCGGTAGACTTCGCTGTCCAGACATCCGAAGGCATCCTCCACGACAAGGACACCGCACAGCGGGAAGGGGACATGGAAGAGATTTTAGTAGTCGGCTATGGCACCCAAAAAAAGTAGGCTTTCCGAAGCATCGCACCAACCATAAGCAGCAAACGGCGTCCACCCCGAGTTCAGTGGACGCCGTTTGTATTTAATACGGGGCGGAACCGGAGCCGTTTGCCGCCGAGCGGCGCAGCAATTCTCCCCAACAGCATCACCCGTGCAGGCAAGGCTGAATTCCCAGCCTCCGTTCACCGGACAATGGCATGACCTTCCGGTGGGGCCGCACCGGGCGCGCTGCACAAAAACGGCTATTCCTTCCCGAGCAGCGCCATGACCCGCCGGGCAAGTTGCGTGTTGTCCATTATCCCAGCAATACGCCCCGCACCCGTACCATAAAGGTAAACGGGGACGTAGGTCGCCGTGTGGCTTTTGGATCCGAAAACATATCGGATACCGCTCTCGGAGCGGGTAAAATCACCGTCGCAGCTCGGGATGGCGAGCCCCCCGGTTTCATGGTCGGCCGTCACTACGACCAGCGTCCCCGGCGCGCGGTCGGCAAAGTCCATCGCCGCAGCCACGGCACGCTCGAAATCGCGCATTTCGGCCAGTATCTTCTCCGCATCGTTACCGTGCGACGCCCCATCAATAAGTGACCCTTCGACCATCAGCACAAAACCGCGGCCGACCGAGTCGGCATTGTGGGAGAGTATTTCCAGTGCCTTCTGCGTGGCGCAGCGTAGGTAATCTTCGCGCCGGATCGTCTTCGGGATATTTTCATCGGTCACGGCACACAGCAACCGTCCCGCACGAACCGGCTCCGCCTCTTCGAGCGAACCGGCGACCGCATAGCCGCGGCGGCCGAACGCATCTCGATACGAACCGCCCTCGGAGGACTCCTTTTCGAGCCGCCTGCCAGCACCTATGAGCACGTCGATATTGCTCGCCAGCAGGTCGCGCGTAATGGCCTTTTCGTCGCCACGATCCGGGACATGCGCATAAAACGCCGCAGGGGTGGCATGCTGGAGATGGCATTTCACGGCAATCCCCGCAGGCATCCCTTCGGCCACCGCCCATTCGATGAGCGACTGCAGACGCCCGCCCCGGGGATCCAGCCCCAACGTACCGTTATTCGTCTTGCTCCCACATGCCAGCGCCGTCCCCGCAGCCGCGGAATCCGTCACCCGGTTGTTGGCCGAATAGGTCGAGATCAGGGCAATACCCTGTGCCCGGTCGAAAGCCGTCGGGGCATAGCCGCCTTCGACGGCGAGCATCGAAACATGCGCCAGGCCCATGCCGTCGCCGATCATATAAATCACATTGCGAACACTGTCGACGGGTTCCGCAGCCGCTGCGCGGCCTGCACCGAACAGGCACAACGCCAGAAACAAAAATGCTTTCTTCATATCCTTGTGCAAAGATAACAGGAATCTGCCAACTTTTTACTACATTTACACCACTTTAACCACCTTGCAACATGGATGTAAAGATCGCCCCCGACTGGAAAGAGCTGCTC
>ENA-ORIC01000789-ORIC01000789.1-human-gut-metagenome-genome-assembly--contig:-NODE-789-length-36150-cov-3.982729_pt1 | contig 36150 bp, 24 predicted proteins | sample MGYA00243023_ERZ508732 | MGnify/ENA primary metagenome ERZ508732 (study PRJEB26277, sample SAMN04329767) | human gut metagenome | biome: human-associated habitat | host: Homo sapiens | place: USA... | reverse complement strand
CTGCTGTTATGGTGGAGCGACGGCGTGCGCCGCACAGCCGAACCGTATCTCGTAGTCATCAACGCGTTGCCCAAAATCGCGCTGGGACCGCTCGTCATCATCTGGTTCGGCACCGGGAAAGAAGCGATTATCTGCATGACCGTGCTGGTGGGCATCATCGTAGCCACGATGAACATGCTGGGCGGATTTATGGCGACGGACGAAAACAAACTGCTGCTTCTCCGTTCGCTGGGCGCCGATAAAATGCAGATTCTGTTAAAACTCGTGGTACCCTCGTCGCTACCCGCGTTCATTTCCATGCTGAAAATCAGCGTGGGCATGGCGTGGATCGGCTCGATTATGGGCGAATACATCGTTTCGAAAGCGGGCATCGGCTATTTAATCGTGTACGGCGGGCAGGTTTTCAAACTCGATCTCGTCATGGCGTCGGTGTTCGTACTGTGCGTGCTTGCCGCGGGCATGTACGCCGTGGTGGCTACGCTTGAAAAAATCGTAGTGAAATCGCGGGAATCATAAGTTTTTTACATGCGCCGTATTTAAAATTCGTACAGAAAATCCGCCGCTCCGGAAGGTTTCCGGAGCGGCGGATTTTCAGCCTGTATTTCAGCTTAGCCGAATGGAAATAAGCTTGTTTTCATACGGTTAAGCTTTTGCAAAAAGCAAATGCCCCGTGATGAGCAGCCATACGAGATCCACCCAACCGAAAATGATGCCGCAAGGGATCGTGAGAATCGCAAACACGAGCGTAAGCAACTTCGGGCGAGACATATACGCCGACCAACGCACGCACAATTCAATCACCCAGTTTACAACGGGAATCAACAAAAGAATTACCTGCACCAAAATGCTCTGTTTGTAAAACCATTTTGCCATAATATCCTCCTCGCTCCGCGGGATTTTTTTCGTTTGTTCCCCGAAGCGTCTTTCTGTTTTTTATTATACTACAAGCCGTGTGTTTTGTCAAGGATTCGAAGTAGAAGATTTAGCCGAATGAAAATAAACTTGAACATGCCTGAAAAGGCGGCATATTATCGCTGCACTCTGCCCGAGCCGTCGCCGCCCGCAAGAGCCTCTATTTCCGCCTCGTCCGCCAGATTGACGTCGCCGTCTATCGTGTGTTTTATCGCCGCGGCAGCCACCGCGAAATCCAGCCGCTTCTGTACGTCCGCGTACTTGTTCGCCGCAAAAATATACCCCGCCGCAAACGCGTCGCCGCCGCCCACTCTGTCCACAATCGGGTGCAGCTCGTACCGCTTCGAAACGTAGTATTTCCCGCCCGCGAAACACGAAGCCGCATAGCCGTTGTCGTCTGCCGAGCGCGAAATCCGGTCGGTAAACACCACGCACGAAAGACGGAATTTTTCCGCCAGCGCGCGCATCGTTTCCTCCTCCGTTTCGCATTGCAACCCGTACACGTCCAGCGTCTGCGGCGCGTTGGAAATGAGTACGTCCACATACGGCGTGAGTTCTTTCATCGCCTCGCGGGCAGCCTCTTTCGTCCACAATTTCGCACGGTAATTCGGGTCGAACGAAACGGTCAGCCCCGCCTCTTTCGCCTTTTTTACGGCAATTTTGCAAAGCTTCAACGCGTTTTCGGAAATGCCCGCCGTAATGCCCGTAAAATGAAACCACGTGGCGCCGCGAAAAATCTCGTCCCAGTTAAAATCGGCTTCTTCCGCCTGCGCGATCGCCGAATCCGCGCGGTCGTATACCACTTTCGAAGCGCGCACCGAAGAGCCGCGTTCCAGATAGTAAACGCCCATCCGGTTGCCGCCGCGCGCGATATGCTCCGTACCCACGCCGAAGCTTTTCAGCACGGAAACCGCCCCGTCCGCCACCGCGTTTTGGGGCAGTTTCGTTACAAATTCCGCAGGTATGCCCAGCTGCGCAAGCGAACACGCCACATTGCTTTCCGCCCCGCCGTACGTCGCCTCGTACACGGGCGTTCTGCCGATGCGATTGTGATTTTGCGGCGTCAGCCGCAGCATAATTTCCCCGAACGTTACAACTTTCATCGTTTTTTTACCTGTTATCCGTATTTTTTGATTTCAATGACGTCGAAAGGGTTCATCCCTTTTCGGAACGTTTTCGCCGCACAACGCCGTTATTTGTTTTCAATCAAATGCCAGGCAAACCCGCAGATTTCTTCGTTCAGATAGGCAAAATATATATGCCCCGATTCGTCGCGCTTGAACGACGATTCGTCAAACGTGAAGCCCGCCGCCCTGATTCTCGCCATCGCGCGTTCCGCGTTCGTGGTGCCTATCGCCACGTGCCCGCATCTGCCTCTGCCGCCGTTTTTCATCAGCTCCGCCTTATCTTCCGCAAACACGCTGACGGGCGTTTCGCGCGGTTCGAATCCGAACGCCTTTTTTAAAAGTTCCGCGCCCGCCAACGCCTCTTTGTCGCCCGCGCAGTTTATCCCGATATGCGCCACGGAATACCCCAGCATTTTTCTCGTCGCCTTTTCGCAAAGCGCCGTAATCCCCGCGTAATCGCCGTTTTTCATCAGCGTTTCCGGCGTCAGCCAGCTGCCGCCGCAACACACGACTTTTTTAAACGCGAGATACCCGTTCAGGTTCTCCTCGTTGATTCCGCCCGTCGGCATAAAACTCATATCGCGATAAGGCGCGGAAAGCGCTTTGATCGCCGCCAGCCCGCCCGATTGTTCCGCCGGGAAAAATTTTACGAAGTCCAGCCCCGCTTCCATCGCCGCTTCTATCTGCGTCGCACTCGATACCCCCGGCACGAACGGCACGCCCAGAGAAATGCAATGCGCCGCAACGCGTTGGTTGAAGCCGGGCGCCACGCAGAACTGCGCGCCCGCTTCGACGGCTTCGTCCGCCTGATCCTCGGTAAGCACCGTTCCCGCGCCCACCGTAAGTTCGGGGCGCGCCTTGCGCATCGCGGCGATCAGCTCCGCCGCACCCGCCGCGCGGAAAGTTACTTCCGCCGCGTACACGCCGCCCCGGTATAATGCGTCGGCAAGAGCCGCGCCGTCCGTGCCCGCAACGGGCTTGATGACGGGCACCAGCCCCGCTTCGTACAGTTTGTTTTTCACATTGTCCGAAATTTTCATTTCTTCTTCCTGCCTTTTTTGTTACGTATTTATTATATAACAAAAACGCGGAGCTTGTCAACCGCAAGCGCCGCGTTTTTCCGTAGATTCGTTCCGTTTTTTTGTTTTATTCGGTACGCAAAGCCACCACGGGATCTTTCTTCGCCGCCGAGGACGCGGGAATCAGCCCGGAAATCAACGTCAGCGCAACGCTTACCGCAATCATAAGCAGACCTTGCCCGAAAGGCAGCGCCGCCAGCGAACCGACGCCCGTAAGACGTTTCAGCAGCCGATTGATCGGCAACGACAGCAGATACGTTACCGCTACGCCGAACGTTCCCGCAAACAAGCCGATTAAAAACGTTTCCGCGTTGAACAGATGGCGGATATCCTTCTTCCGCGCGCCAAGCGAACGCAACACGCCGATTTCTTTCGTGCGTTCCACCACGGAAACATATGTGATAATGCCTATCATCACCGAAGAAACAACCAGCGAAATGCCTGTGAAGGCAACCAGCACGTACGTTACCGCGTTCAGCATCGTCTGCACCATGCTCATCATCGTGCCCACCGTATCGGTATAAGTAACTTTCTGCGCCGCATCGTGCGAATCGTTCCACGCGTCAAGATAAGAAATCACCTTTGCTTTCGTATCGAAATCGGAAGGATAAACGGAAATCTTGCGCACTTTGTCGCTGCCGCTCAGCGCCTGCAACGCCTTATCTACGGAAACGTTGAAATATTTATCTTTCAAAAACGCGTCCAGCATGCCCGATTCCGCGGAACCTACTCCTGCGGACGGGAAATAATTTTTCATGATTTCGCCCGAAACATACGAATTGTTCAGATGCTGCGCCGGCGAGCGGTAAATATCCGTTTCCAGCCGCGCCAGCTTCTGCCCGTCGGGCGCGCCCGCGTTGTGCAAATCGATGAGTTCGTTCACGGAATCTTTGATGTTGCTCTTCTCGTTCACCCACTTCACGATTGCGGACTTTTTATTTTCTTCCACAAACTTTTTCGCCAGACTTTCCGTGACGTTCAGCCCTTTCTGCAAACACCCGTAATCCAGCCCGTCTTTCAGTTTAAGTATCCCTTTCACCGTCAGCTTCACGCCCGCGCCGTCCGCCGCGTCCAGATTTGCGTCCGCGCCCGTCCGCACGCCAGAATAGGTAAACGGATAGGTATCCGACGGGTTGTTTGCCTTATACACGGCGTCGTTGTAATAAAGCGTGTACCGCTTCGAAAGCAGGGTGGAATACGGAATCAGTTTAGAAGCTTCCGGATCCTTCCCGGCAACGGTTCCGTCTTTCGGCGCGTTATCGAAATAGGTTAAAAATTTCGTTTCTTCTATAAAGCCCAGCTGCGCCATCAGAAGATCTATCGCCGTATTATCTCTGCCGATCACAAGCACGCATTCGTTTTCTTTTTCGGGAAATTCCCCCGCCACAATGTTGTACTGCGAAAGCACGTATTCGCCGTAGCGCGCGTCGGAAAAATCGCTTGTTCCCGGCATTTTCGAAACCACCGCGCCCAGCATGTTCACCATGCCTGCCAGCTCTTTATACTGCTCCGCGTTCTTCGTCAGCTCGTCGGTATAAAACTGTTTCAGCGAGGAAAGCGAGCGGTATTCCGTATGCAGCTCCGCCTCCGTCGCGCCCACCTGTACGTCCGTAAAAAGATTGTCGGAAAACGATTCGCCGAAATCGTAACTCACGGCGTTATAAATTTTATCGTCCATCGCCGCCACATAGGCAAGATATTCGTCCGAAATGTCGTTTTTCACCGTCATGCCGCCCGCAATCTTCGTTACGAACGAATCCACGTACACCTGATCGCCGATTTTCGATAAATCGGGCAAATCCTCCGCGCGCGTGCTCATGCCCGTCATCACCGCCGAAAAATCCACAGACGTTTCCGTTATCTGCAGCGGATAGCGCGAAAGCATGTTTTCTTCCGTCTTTCTGATGTATGAATTAAACCCGTTTGAAAGCGCCAGCACAAGGCATACGCTGATGATGCCGATGCTCCCCGCCACAGAAGTCAGCGTCGTCCGCCCTTTCTTCGTTTTAAGATTCCGCGCCGAAAGCCCAAGCGACGTCCCGAACGACATCGCCGCTTTTTCCCGCTTCTTTCCGCCTTGTTTTCTCTTCGCTTTCTTTTCCGCGCGGAACGCCGCCAGTTTCCGCGAAATTTCTTCGTCCGTCAGATTTTTCGCTTTCACCGCTTCCAGCAGACCTTTCCGCTCCTCGTCCGCGTCGTACGGGTTGGAATCGGATACCACGCGCCCGTCGGAAAGCTGCACGATGCGCGAAGAATACTTTTCCGCCAGTTCCGGGTTGTGCGTAACCATAATCACCAGCCGTTCGCCCGCAATTTCGCGGATCAGTTCCATGATCTGTACGCTCGTCGCGCTGTCCAGCGCCCCCGTCGGCTCGTCGGCAAGCAATATTTCGGGACTGTTCACCAGCGCACGCGCAATCGCCACGCGCTGCATCTGCCCGCCGGAAAGCTGGTTCGGTTTTTTGTTCATTTCCTTTTCCAGCCCCACCCGTTTCAGGGCTTCGGCGGCGCGTTTTTTCCGCTCCGCTTTCGATACGCCCGCAATCGTCAGCGCGATTTCCACGTTGCCGAGAATCGTCTGGTGCGGAATCAGATTGTACGATTGAAACACAAACCCGATGCGGTGGTTTCTGTACACGTCCCAATCGCCGTCCGTAAAATTTTTCGTGGAAACGCCGCAGATTTCCAGATCGCCGGACGTATATTTATCCAGTCCGCCGATGATGTTTAAAAGCGTGGTCTTTCCGCACCCGGACTGCCCCAGAATCGACACGAATTCGTTCTTTCTGAAGTCCAGAGAAATCCCTTTCAGCGCGTGCACCGTATTGCCGGCGCCGCCGTAATCTTTTGTGATGTTTTTAAGTCGTAACATAGTTTCTCTCCGTTACTTAAGATTTCTTTTTCTGAAAAAAAATCGTTTTGGCAAGGCGCCGCGCAAAACGTTTCGCAGCGCCGATTTTTGCCGATTATTCCGCGCCGGGATGTTTTTGTACCCGCCGGCGACGGCTTTTCTCATCGCCCGCAACCTTCCCGCGCAAACCGATTAACCTATGCTTCGGCGGTATCTTACGCCGTTATACGAAACAAAGCGAAGAGCTACTCTTCGCTTTGCCGGAAAAACCTGTTCATTCTCACGTGCCCGCAGACACGGCATTTACTTCGGAATTTATCTTACGTTTCTATAAACGGAATCGGAGAACTCTTCCACGAGTTTGATCATCTGATTCGCCTTGTCTACGCCGAAATCGTTGATGACCTTGTTTACCACTTCTCCCATCTTCTTTCTCTGCGCAAGATACATTTCTTTCGCCTTTCCGTCCAGCTCGATGTACGCGATTTTCTTATCCACGTCGTCGGGAACGCGCTTTACCAGCCCTTTCGCCGAAAGACGGTTTACCATCTGCGAAATCGCCGAGCGGGTAACGCCCACTTTATCCGCAAGTTCGGTGGAAATCAGGCGCTCGCCCTTCTTATCCGCCGCAACGATCTCTTCCAGCATTCTCATTTCGGAATTGTTGAAAGACTTCTTTCCTCTGACGAACACAACGTTCTGCATCGTGCGCGTCATGTTCTGAATTTTGCCTAAATACGTTTCTCCGGTCATAGTTATACCTCCCGCTCCGGTCCTGATTTTTTTGTCGAATCGACAAGGACACCTTTATTATACGCCGATTTCAGAAATTGTCAACAAAAATATAATAGCTTTTGTATGATTTCACGATATTTTCATTTTTAACCGTTTTTTTTAGACAATTTGCCTAAAAAAGCCCCAAAAACCGCGTTTTTTCGGCTTTAAAACTTTTCAAAATGTTTTTTTAACCGATACGATTTTGCTTGAATACCCGATAAAAAACTGCTTACAGAAACGCCCGAATGCCGCTTCTTTTTCCCGCCCTGCCGTCCGTTCAAAATGCTTGTCAAATCAAAAAAAGCATGCTATAATATAGTTATCGGTTATAATTTTACGTTGCGCGGACGCGCCGCTTAAATATTCGCGGAAAATAAAAACTTTCCCCTGTATTACGAAGCATGATGCGCAATACGATCCCGCGCCGCCCGAAAGGAAAATTTATGTCTGCTCTTAACGAATTTCTCGAAACGTCTTACACCGCATATCATGCCGTAAAAAACACGGCGGAATACCTCATCGCCAACGGCTTTTCTCTCCTTTCCGAAGGCGAGGACTGGAACGTGGAAGAAGGCGGAAAATACTTTGTAACGCGCGGCGGCAGCTCGCTCATCGCGTTTTCCGTAGGCGCGCTCGATAACGGACTCGCTTTCAGAATTACGGCTTCGCACGCCGATTCTCCCGCGCTGAAACTGAAAGACAACGCCGTATTCGCCACAGGCGCATACGAAAAGCTCAACGCCGAATGTTACGGCGGCGGCATCTGGTATTCTTTCTTCGATCGTCCCTTAAAAATCGCGGGAAGAATCGTGGAAAGCGAAAAGGGCGTTCTTCGTTCCCGTGTGGTGGAATCCGATTACTTCGTAACTATCCCCTCCGTCGCCGTGCACCAGAACCGCGGCGTAAACGAGGGCTTCGCCGTCAACGCGCAGACGGATCTCTGCCCGCTTTACTCCCTCGCGCGGCAGGGCGGCGATCTCGTTTCCTCGTTTTCCTCCGCGCCCGTGGCGGCGTACGATCTCTACCTCGTCAACGCGCAGTCGCCGTACGTTTTCGGCAGAAACGGAGAATTTCTCGCTTCCCCCCGCGTCGATAACTTAACCAGCGTTTTTGCCTCGGTAGAAGCGCTTACAAGCGTGCGCGCGGCAAGCGGCGTTTGCGTCGCGGCTATTTTCGATAACGAAGAAGTGGGCAGCCGCACGCTGGAGGGCGCCGGCGGAGACTTTCTCGAACGCACGCTGCGCCGATTGACAAGCGCGCTGAAATTCGACGACGACGAATATTACAAAGCGCTGCACTCCTCGTTTCTGCTTTCGGCGGATAACGCGCACGCGCTGCACCCCAACCATCCCGAAAAATGCGACCCCACCAACCGCCCCGTAGCGGGCGGCGGCGTTGTGATTAAATTCCACGCGGATAAAGCGTACACCACCTGCGCGCTTTCCGCCGCGGCAATCGAAGAAATTTTCAGAAACGCGGACGTGCCTTTCCAGAAATTTTATAACCGCTCGGACGTACGCAGCGGCAGCACGCTCGGCTCCATCTCCCTTTCCAAAGTCAGCCTGTTAAGCGCGGATATCGGCATCGCACAGTTTGCGATGCACTCCGCCTGCGAAAGTTTCGCCATCGCGGACTACGCCTCCATGCGTTCGGGCATCCGCGCGTTTTTCGCTTCGTCCATACAGGTATCGGGCGATGATATCATCATCGGCTGAACAACTTTCGCTCTCCCTTTTGCAACTTCCCTCGTCGGGTTGCGGCAAAAGCAATCCCGGCAAGGAAAGTTGCGACTTCCGGCGCCGACGGAGGTCAGATTAAAAAACGACGGATGAAAGCCCTCTTGAAAACGCAACAATGTTTTTACGCCTCACCTCAAAAGTGCAGCCGTCAGATACAAAGATTTTACATAGGCAACAAAGCATAAATATCTATTAAAAACCCCGACTGCGCACTTACAGTCGGGGTTTTCCGTCGCAAAATATCAACGCTCTTTTTATTACGACAATCTACTATTGCATTATATCGTTTTCAGGCAGGTTTTCAGCGATTTCTCGTTAAAACCCGCACCTGTTTCCGTCTGTGCTTAACTTTACCTGCCGATCCTTCTGAATACCGGGATTGCCGTTATCGGCGTATCAACCGGATAGACGCCTTTACGGTAACTATTCCCCGCCGAATCTTCCCATATTCCGTCGGGAATCACTACCTGTCTTGTACTCATACCTTTTTTCAACTGCGGGGCGACCAGAATGTCTTCGCCCAGCAAAAATTCGTCGTTCACCATAGCATAACCGCTATGAGGATAAGCATATTCGAGATTACTTATCATAGGCTCGCCCGAAGCGGCGCAACGCTTTGCCGTCTGTATGATATACTCCGCCAGATGGCCGTGCAAGCCGACCGCGTCAAGACAAATTTTCTGATTTTTTTCGGATAAAACTTTCCACGGCGCACGCGAAAACTGCATCATGGGGAACATTGCCGCCACCTGGCAATAACGCACGAACAATTCTTCGTCGAAAACAAATCCGTCGCGATGAAAATCCGGAACCATTCCGCCGCCGATCATATCGGGGCAAAGATATTGATAACCGCATAAACCCATCGCGATTCCGTCGGGAATCAAAGTATTCAACCCGTCGTCGTTCCAGGAATGATTTTTATCCCGCAGACGATTGACAACGGGAAGCCACCCCGCGTTAAATCCGGCGCGCAATTCGTTAAACGAGTATTTTGCGCCGATTTCAGCCCATATTTTCGCCTGCGTCGAACGATCCGAACCATCGAAAAACACAAAGTCATCGTCATAATACTCGGGATCTGCGGCGTCGAATTTAAAACCGTCTATACCGAAATCGTCCATCAAGGCGGAAGCCTGCTTTTCAAACCACGCCGTTGCTGCCGGATTCGTCAGATCAAGTACCGCGCTGTATCCGTTCCACCAATGAGAAATCGCGGTTGTTCCGTCCGATTTTTTTACAAGCGCGCCGAGTTTTTCCAGTTCGCGGAAAACCGCCGTATCGGGACTGACGAACGGACAACACCACAACATGACCTTAAAACCGGAACTATGCAATTTATCTATCATTGCTTTCGGATCGGGAAAAGACGCGGCATTGAACTTCCAGTCTCCGTATGCCCTGCACCAGCAATCGTCGATCATTAAAACTCCTGCCGGATAGCCGTGTGAAAGTATCCGATCGGCGTATTCAAGCACTTTATCCTGCGTGCAATCCCATTCCATTTCTATCCATGTATTATATTGCGGACTCGAAAACATGATCTCGGGAGGAATCGTATTCTTCCCCGCAGGAGCGAATTTTTTACACATTGCCATATATGCGCTTTTCAGCGTATCGCCGTTGCGTTCCACTAAGATATCGTCTCCTTCGAGTTCGATATGGTCGGAAAAGAATTCATATTTAAACGGTTTTTCCGAATAAACCGCTCTTCCTCTATCCGACAATAAAAACGAGGACGCCTGATTTCCTGCGTGCCAAACGCACAGGTCGCGCGAAAAACCTGCGGAATACGGCATAAAAATGCCGTCGTTTACCGTTCCGCCGAAAAAATGTTCTTCTTCAAGATAATCGATTGTTAACTTCATATTCTTCCTCAATACCGTGAAAACTGCTTCTCGTCAGGCAATTCTATTTCCACTTTTTCCTGTAACCTGATATCCGCGCTGCTTGCGCCGACCGATATCGTAAAAGTTCCGTTTTCCACATAGAATTCATTTAAAACGGGGCTGAAATACGCAAAATCTCTTTCGGTAAGATTGAACCCGAACGTACACGTTTCGCCGACTTCGAGGCGTTTTTTCCCGAAAGCGACAAGTTCTTTTCTCGGACGCGTTACCATACTCGCGTCATCGGAAATATACACCTGCACGATTTCCGCAGCCGCATGCCGACCGACGTTTTGTACGGAAAAAGAGATATGATAATCCGTTTCGCCAAGTTTTTTCACCTGCATATCTCCGTATCGGAACGTTGTATACGACAGGCCGTAGCCGAACGGATAGGCAGGCGCAATCCCGTTGTATTCGTAATACTTATATCCGACGAGAACCCCCTCCGGATATCTTTCAAAGTAGCCGTTGCCGCGCCGCTCTGCCGTAGCCGTATCTTCAAGGCATTTCGGAAAAGTTTCGGCAAGTTTTCCGCATGGCGAAACTCTTCCCGAAATCAGATCGGCCGCCGCTTCGTTTGCTCCTTCGCCGCAATACCCCATATAGAGTATTGCTTTTACCTTCCCTTCGAACGCGGAAACGTCGACGGCGGAGCCTGCGTAAATAACCACTATCACATTCGGGTTTACCTGCGCGACGTCGAGAATAAGATCTTCCGCCGCGGGATTCAGTTTCAACGAAAAACGATCTGTTTCCTCTTTCTCCGTAAGCCACGTATTTCCCACGCACACCACGGCGCAATCGTTTTTCGCCGCCGTTTCCACGGCGTAACGAATTCCGAACGGCGTGAGAATATTATATCTGATCATATAACCTAAGGCAAAATCCGCGTTAAAACCGAGCTGTTTCAGGCAATCGCATAACGATTGAGCCGCCTTGGCGTTTACTCTGGACGATCCGCCGCCCTGAAATTCGGGATTTTCCGCAAAACCGCCGATCACGGCGATTCGCTTATCTCTGCATACGGGCAGGATATCGTCGTCGTTCTTCAGAAGTACGGCGCTTTCCTCGGCGGCGCGAACCGCAAGTACATGCTTCTGTTCCTCCGTCATCGTAACTCTTCTCCGGGAAACCGCAGAACGATATTTTTCGGCAAGTTCGCGAAGTTTTCCGACGCTCCTGTCAAGATCGTCTTCGCCGATCAGTCCTTTTTCATACCAATCCGTAAGTTGTTTTTCGTAATCGGCACTATACGGCATCGCAAGATCGATGCCCGCTTTCAGCGACTTCGCGCGATGTTTTACCGCGCCCCAATCGGAAACGATTACCCCGTCAAAACCGAGTTCGTTGCGAAGAATATCGTTTAAAAGGTGCTTGTTTTCGGAAGCGTAAACGCCGTTTACGGGATTATAACTGCACATCACCGTCCAGGGCTTTGCATTCAGCGCGATTTCAAACGCGCGGCAATACGTTTCGCGCAAAGTTCTCTCGTCCATTTCGCTGCTTTGAAAAAAACGATCGTATTCGCGATTGTTTGCCGCAAAATGTTTCAGCGACGTGCCTATCCCCTTGCTTTGAACGCCTTCGATATAAGCGGCTGCAAGCTTTCCCGCAAGAACTCCGTCCTCGGAAAAGTATTCGAAATTTCGTCCGCAAAGCGGCGTGCGTTTCAGATTCACGCCGGGGCCGAGAATGATTGCCACGTCATGTTTTATGCAATCTTCGGCGATAGCCTGCCCTACGGCGTATACAAGCGACTCGTCGAAAGAATTGCCGAGCGCGGAAAGCGTAGGATAACAAACAGATTCCGCGGCAATCTGCTCGCCGTCTTTCTCTTCGGTTACAAAACGCAACCCGTGAGGGCCGTCGGAAACTCTGAGCGACGGAAGTCCGCATACTTCCGCCGTAGACCAATTATCCCGCCCCGTTACCGCAATTATTTTTTCATTGATTGAATTTTTCATAAATATCGTTATAAACTCCTGCCGTCCAGCCTAACATCTCCGTTTCCGTATACTCGTTCGCCGTGGCTTTTCCGCCGTTTACCGCGTCGTATTTTTCCCACAGCTTTCCCGTATTAGCAAAGCAATCTTCCACGGTAAAAAGATATTTCTTTCCTATCCGCCCGGCTTCTTCAGGCGCGCCTACTGCTTTAAGCGCGTTAAACGCGAACCATACAAGCGGAGCCCACATGTTAGGATATCCCCATTGCCCGGCGAAATTCTCGTCCGTTTTTTCGCAAGCCGCAATCCCGTAAGGATATTCCAACTTTTTCAGAATCCGCAATAAAACGTCTTTATCGTTACTTATCCCCGCCCAGAACGGAAGCATGTCCGCAACGGACGTAACGCAACCGAATTGTCCTCCGGGAACGGCGTCGGTAAGTTTTTGCCCGTCGAAACAAAAACGATACATCGTTTCTTTCCGTCTTTCGGCGGCGGCAATATATCCGGCACGTTTTGCTTTTTCGCCGTACCTTGCAAGCGTCGTTTCGTAACGGTATAACAGGCTGTTAAGATCGACGGCGGCGAATTCGCTGCAACGGAAATCGAATCTCGGTGAAAAATCCCACCCCGATTCGCATTCGGCAAGAATATTATTTCCTATTGCTTCTCTGTCGGCGTTTTCGAATTTACGTTTCAATCTGACTTCGGCTTCGTCCGCCATGAATATTTTCGTCTGCGCGTCTGCGGAATTTCCGTAATGATTCAAACCGCACGGTAAAACGCGTTCTTTCATCCAGTAATCGTATTCTCGTTCCATAGCGGATAAAAGAATCGCGGCATTTTCGCCGTCGATATACGGAAGCAGATCGCAGACCATAATACCGAACACGGGCGGCTGCGTGCGATTGAGCATTCCCGTAACCGCGGCGTTGGGCATATACCCGTACTTTTGTATCAGAAACGCCATATCGAGAGCGTTACGGAGCGCGGCTTCGATTTTTTTATCGGCGAGCAGACCTTTATTGATAAAGCAGGTATCCCAATAATAAAACTCGTCGAAAATTCCTTCCGCGCAAGGCGAGTTATAAGGATACGGCAACGGAATTCCGTCCGCGCGGTGTCCTTTTTTTCTTAAACTTTTTTCCCAGCTATTGCTAATATATTCCCGAACAGTCATAGTATCTCCCGAAAAACGGCGGACTTAGCATATCGTTAAGTCCGCCGCCGTTATCATTTATTTCAGAAAAGCGAAACGTCTGTGATTTCGATTTCGAACGTTTTTCCCGCAGTAGCGTATTTATTCAGGAAAAGCATGACCGAACCGGTGGAAGCGGCAAGTTTTGCGCTCTCGACGTCTATCGTCAATTCGGCTACCCCGTTATCAAACACGAGATCCTCTCCGTAAACCGTTTTGGAAGACGAAGTCTCGGAATCCCATTTGTCTATCTGAAACCGCACTTTTTCAAGATCTCCGCTGACGAGACGCACCTTAATGTGCAACTTGGTTGCTTCTATGGTAGCGGTATTGAATTTAAAGACATATGTACTCCACTTGTTGCTATCCGCGGCGGTAAATCCGACTTTTACGGAATTGTCCTTATTTATCGTTGCGGTATAAAAATCTTTCGGGTCATTATATTCGTTATTGCCATGCCCCGTTATCCCGCGGAAGGTTTTCGCTTCTTCCTGCGAAGGCGCCGCAACGGTAAACGTAAACTCTTTCCATTCGGAAACGCCCGCGCTGTTTTTACTGCGAATCTTCGCACTATGCTCGCCTACGGCAAACGCTTTTTCTTCTGTGGGTTTATACGCGCGGTACATCATCGGAGCGTCGCCCGAAGGACGCGTACGTTGCGTAAGGTCGGCAATCGCGCTTCCGTCCACTTCCAACTCGTATGCCGAAGCCGCAAAAACACGTTCCCAATAAACGACGCCGTCTTTCACTTCGGCGTAACCGGGCGCTTCGGGAGCCTGTTTTTCACCCGCTACCATGGCAATCTTAGTGAACTTAATTTCGGTTTCACCTTTTGTTTTGTCGGTCGTGCCTTCCAACGGACAAGGATTATTCAATTCGAGGTATACGGCTTTCCAGCTTCCTTCTCCGTCGAGATCCACGTCGGTTGTATTCAGCCGAACCGAATTTTTTCCGGGTTGAACGGCATAACGCTGATACTGTTTGAAACTGCTTTCGCCGCCGAATTCAAACTGTATGACGGGCAAACTTCCTTTCGTTACTTCGAAATCGAGTTCGAAACTCGTTGCCGCCATGGTTGCGTCATACCAAAGGACAAGGCTTGTCCAGGCATTCGTCATTTTGCTTCTGTCGTAAGATACCACAAACGCATTGTCATCGCTGCCGTTCACGGCGTAATTGATTTCTCCGTTATAAGTGTTGTTTTCGATTTTGTTGATTCCGGACACGACGTTTTTGCTGAGGCGATAACCGGAAACCACAACGACGCATTCGCTTTCGAATTTTCCGTCTTTCGTAGACGCGGTTATCTTACACGTCCCTTCGTTTACCCCCGTTACGTTACCGTTTTCATCTACGGTAGCCACGCCGGGATCGCTTGTTTTCCAGTTCACTTCGGCACTGCTTGCCGAAAGTTTTTCGCTTCTGCCCGCATCCAGGCTAAGGTTCTCTTTATCGAGCGTGATCGATGAAGAAGCCCCCGGAATCGTCTTGGGTCCACTGCATCCGACCGCAAAGACCGACGTTACCGACAGTGTGAGCGTCATTGCGAGCGCTAAAAGTTTGCCTTTTTTGTTCATATTAGTTTTCCTCCAAATATATATATTTAATTAAGGCCTCATTGATTAAACGGAAAATCTTTAAAGATCTCCTCATACATTGCAGACGGAACATTCGTCATGTACAAACGCTTCCAGTCTTTCGTGATTGTGCGGAATTGTCCGACGCAAACGTCTTTATTGCTGTTCCAGTCGGGCGTCCACTGCAATCCTTTTTCGCGCCACCAGTCCGCTCCGATATTCGCTACGTATTTCGCTTCGTCGATATCGGAAGGTTGCGACGCGTCCCATACGCACAGTCTTATATCCATCTCGGACAAAATATACAAAGTTTCGTTGTTTTTTACGCTGCCGTCCGCGTTAAGAAGTCCCATCTCAACCAGATCGATCTGACTTCCGAACGGGTGATAGTTATAACCGAGCGTAGCATAATCGAGTTTGATTCTAGTACGTTTTTCTTCGGCATAATTGATACTGTTAGACAGAAAGTTTTTATGCGCGTCGTTTCCGAAGTTTTCATCGTAAAACGATCCTTTCGGATTGGCATGTTCAAGCAAAACCCACCCGGAAGATTTCGTATACGCCCATATTTTCATGTTCTGAAATTCGATACCCGTATTGGAAACGGGATTTTGTCCGTTCTGAAGATATATCGTAGACCAGATTCCCACGCCCTTCCAGCCGAGCGGTTTGTTGCCGTTACCGGAACCCGCCCTCGGATGATATTTCCAGTCGTTGGTATCGGCGCAAGAGGGTACGGCTTCGTGATACGCGCTGTCTACGGAATGTTTCGGCGTGTATGCCGATTCGTCCTTAGCGATTTTTTCATCGCTTAACCGCTTGAAATCCTGCGGATTATCCGATAAATACTTGACGTTTTCTGCGGACAAGTCGCAAATGAAAGCATCGTCTTTTGCCGAAAGATATTTCGTCGTTCCGGTTTTAAATCCGTTTTTCGCCATATCGCGTATCGTATTCATCGCTTCGGCATAGTTTTTTTCGATTCCGCCGCGAACCGTTTCCAACGTGGCGTCGTCTCTTGATTCTTTCGCCGCTTTTTTCAGATTTACACCGCCGAAATATATCGTTCCGCCGTTTTTCTTTGCCGCGTCCAGACTGCCGAGCGCGCTCCGCCCGCTTGTTTCGAAAATCGCCGTTACTCCGTTCTGATATGCCGAAGAAGCATAATCTTCGGCTTTTACCACGTTCGTTTGCTCTTCGATGTACTTTACGCTTACCGAAGCGTTGCCGACACCTTGCAAAAAGCCGTACAACACACGATTATCGAAACCGTTTTCATATACGGAAACATATCCCGCTTTTTTTGCGCCGCTTTCCGCAATCGCCCGTCCGCCGAGATAACCGTATTCCTCTGGTTGAAATTCCAACGCGCACACGTTCTCTCTGACTTCGCTAAGAGCCGCGTCCAAAACGATAAAATTCATTCCTTTGAAACTTTTCACATAACCGGACAACCCGTTATATGCGTCTCTCCCCACGATGGCAACCGTTTCGATTCCGCCCTTTGCTATTTCTTCCTCCACCGCACGGCGATAATTATCTGCGTTTTTTCCGAGTTCAAGCGTTTTGAATCCGCATTTTGCCTCGTCTTTGGCGGCAGAATATACGCCGCCGCCGAATTCGTCGCTGCTATCGCCCGCATAACAAAGCAATACTTTTGCGTCCGCTTCGTTTTTCGGCGAGCATGAACATACGGAACCTACAAGAATCAACGATAACGCCGCCGCTAAAAATTTGGTTATTTTCATGTTTACCCCTTTACGCTTCCCACAGTAATCCCTTTTACGAAATAACGCTGCAAAAACGGGAATACAAGCGCGATCGGCAATACTCCCAGGAATATCTGCGCCGCCTGCAAATTTTTTCCTCCGATATTTTTCAAGGCTTCCAACTGTTCGGGCGTAAGCGTAAATCCCGATTGCTTCGTAGGATCGCTTGAAACGATCATCGTATACAAATAAGACTGCAACGGATACAAAGAAGGATCGTTCATAAACATGATTCCGTCAAACCAACTGTTCCATTGCCCCACCGCCGTAAATAAAACAATTGTAGCGATTGAAGGCATAGAAAGCGGAATATATATTTTAAACAAAATGGTAAATTGCCCCGCTCTGTCTAATAAAGCCGCCTCTTCGATATCTCGCGGAATGCCTCTGAAGAAATTCATCAGCATCAGCACAAACCAGACGTCGCATGCCCCCGGCAAAACGTAAATCAGAAAACTGTTCAGCAATCCGAGTTGTTTATACAGGAAATACGTAGCGAACAATCCGCCGCTCAAAAACATGGTAACCAGAAAAAACCACGTAAATCCGGTTCTTCCTTTGAATCTGCCGTCCGTTTTCGACAGCGGATATGCCGTAAGCACCACTACGATGAGCGAAGCCGACGTACCGAATATCACTCTCATCACACTGATCGCGAGCGACGTAAAGAATTCATTTTTTTGCAGAAGGTACTTATATGCCTGCAATGTGAACCCTTTCGGCAGAAGAAACACCACGCCTTTGCTTGTAAATTCATCGGATGAAAACGACATCGCGAGAAGATGAATGAACGGAAGAATACAAATCAACGCCAATAAGGTAAGTACCGTATAGTTTATAATTTCGAAAGCGATTCTTCCTTTACTTTTTTTGATTTTCATCTCACGCCACCTCAGAACAATCTGTAATCAAACTTTTTGTAGGCAAAATAATACGTTCCGCCCATAAGCACGAGAGTTACGACAGCCTTTGCGAGGTTTACGGCGCTTGCAACGTCTACCTGACGATTGCCGAACATGCCGAGCCGATATACAAACGTATCTATAATATCTCCGCCTTCGTAAACCATCGGGTTATAAAGTACCAATACCTGATCGAACCCGCCGTTCAATATTCCGCCGATAGATAAAGTCATGACCATTGCCACAACGGGAGCGATGCTCGGAAGCATAACGTTAATAATCTGTCGGAATCTGCCGCCGCCGTCGATTTCGGTCGCCTCGTACAAAGTTTCGTCCACACCCATAATGGCGGCAAGAAAGATTACCATATTGTAACCCATGCCTTTCCATACGTCCGATAAAATTACCAGCACCCGAAACCAACCGTTGTCGAGAAAAAACATAATTCTCGTTCCGAATAATTTCTCCAACATAGTATTCACAATGCCGCCGTAAGCGAACATTTCAAGCAGAATACTGCCTAAAATGATCCAACTGAGAAAGAACGGCAAAAAATACATTGTCTGAGCAAACCGCGAAAACCATTTTTTACTTACTTCGTTGATTAAAATCGCCAACAACAACGGCACAATAATTCCGAGAGCTATCTTTATCCCGGAAATCAGTAACGTATTACGCACCGAGTTCCAGAATTTTTCCATTTTAAAAAGATAAATAAAGTTTCCGAAGCCGTGATTGCTTGCCCATTCCTGACCGAAAAACGTTCCTTTAAAAATATCGAATTTCTGAAACGCCATCACGATGCCGAACATAGAGCCGTATTTAAAAACCACCGTGAGAACAACTCCCGGCAGCAGCATCAGCCACCACACCCATTGTTTTTTTACGAATCGCCCGAATTTAGACGAGGTACTATGTTGTAATATATTTGCTTTCATATTTATTTCGCCTGTTCGGCATACCATGCGTTCACTTCCGCGGCGACTTCGTCTCCGCCGATTTTTTTCCACGATGAAACAAACGAATCCCAGGTGGCGTCGATATTTTTCTCGCCCATAATCGCTTTCAGATAGTATTCCGAAACTTCCTGTGCCATCAACGCGCCTTTGCTTGACATGGCAGGCGTCGAAATTCCGTAAAATTCATCATAAGATACACGTTTTTCATCATCGTAGATCTTCAGAATCTGCGCCCATGCCCCGTCTTTATTCACGCGGGTCATAATGTTCGCAAACATGTTTTCCTGATACTTCGTAGCGAAATGATCGTTTTTCCACACAAGATATTCCGGATAAGCGTTCCACAGTTTTTTCATGTGCGCCGTCCAGGTTTCGGGCGCTTCGCCCTCCGCTTTCGGGTCGATTTCCAACTGCTTGTTAATATTTACATATTGTTCGTTGATATCATACGGATCATAAAATTGCGTAGGGCACCAACTCCATACGTAACCGTTTTCCGGCGCCGCTTCCGGCGTACCGTCGAGGGCGATATACATATTGATCATCTTGAACAAAGCTTCCGGATTTCTGCACTTTTTGTTTACGACATAGTAGAACTCCACCTGCTGACGATCGATTACTACGTTTTTACCTTCGGCAAGAGGCATTTTTGCCGCAACCCAGTCGGCGTCGTTTCCGATTGCCGTACCGAGAGGATATTCGAATTGCCACCACGGTCCGATTACAACGCCGCATTTATCGCCGAGAACGTCCGCTTGCACGGCGTCAACCGTCGCCGCGGCAACGTCTTTCGTTAAAATGCCTTCGTTATAAAGTCTGTTCAGCCATTTCAAGGCAGTCTTACTGTTTTCGGATACTTCGTCCGCATGCAGTTGCCCGTCGCTGCCCAAAAGCCAGGCATAAGGACTCGCCCCGAACATATTCATATATCTGTCGATCGAAAAATAAGAACCGGCAATCGCATTGCTCATCGCAAGCCCGCACGTTGCCCCTTTCTTTTGTTTGAACGCCTTCAACACTTCGTACAATTCTTCCGGATTTTCGGGAACGGAAAGTTTAAGTTCGTTCAGCCAATCCTGACGGATATACATCACGGGAACGCCGCGGCGATTATCGGAATACTGAGGCACGGCATAAATTCCGCCGTCGGCGTCGGTAAGCCGTTTGATAACCTCGGGATCGCGATTCAAAAACGTCTTTACGTCGTCGGACGCATATTCGTATGCCGTGGAAAGATTTTTCAGCATGCCCGCCTTTTTCAGCGAAGCATAATCGTTTGCCGTAACCTTAAAAATATCCGGCAATTCGTTCGATAACATGGAAAGGCTCAGTTTTTCGCTGTATTGCGTGGGAGGAACTTTCCATAAATAGGAAAACTCCAGATTCAATCTTTCTTTCATCAGCTTGATGAACTGCTGATTATCGGGAGTTATATTCTGAGGCACGCGGCTGTCATTGTGTGCCTGATACTCCATTACGCCCGTAATTTTAACGGTAGTTTCGTACTTCCCGAACGGATTGCGGGTGGGATCGTCATAATCCGGTCCCGCGTTCCCGCCGTTTTGGCCGCAGGCGCAAAAGCCGATCGCGCATAAAGCCGCCAGAATAAAACTGACAAATTTTAAATGTTTTTTACCCATAATCTTCCTCCGTCGATTATTTTCTTTGATTTAATTATACTACGAATACGCTTCAAATTCAATATCCTTTTTTTTTACATCCTTTTGTTTTTTTTACTATTTTAAGCGCAAAAAAAAGCTTTTCCAGAGAAAAGCCGAAAAAAATCATCTTTATTTCATTTTATATACGCTAAGTGTTTTTTCTCCGATAAGCCATCGGCGCACAGCCGTGCAATTTTGCAAAAGCAATCCCGAATTGCGCGGGGTTGGCAAAACCGCATTTTTTCGCGATATTCGACACAAAATCATCCGATTCGACAAGCAATCGTTCCGCAAATCTCATTCGCTGCCCCAAAATATACGCGTGTAAATTTTCGCCGACGACAGCCTTGAATTTACGAGATAAATATGCGGGATTGTAATAAACTGCCGAAGCCAACGTCGTCAGTGAAAGATCGTCGCCGAGATGCGTATCTATATACTTTTTAACCGATTCGATAATTTCGTCGCCGCATTCTTCCGAAACGTTTTTCGCTTCCTGCCCGTCGCCAATAAAACGGCATCCGTTCTTATTTCCGCCGCATAAACTTTCCAGACGGGAATATCGTATTCCGTCTTTCTCTCCGCGCGGCAGATCTACGGCAAAAACAGAATAGTTACCGTCCCGCTCGAAAATATCCTGTTGCAGTCTTTTAGCCCGCTCGATCGCCACGTTCGCATTTTCGGAAACGGGAATCGCTGCAAACCACACGTTTTCTTTACAAAATACCGCTACGTCTTTTCCGAAAGTATTGCGAAGAATATTCGCCATATCCGTCTTGGCTTCCGAAAAAATCATAAACAAAAACAACCGTCCGGAGTATTCTTCGCCGTTTTCTTCTACAGATCGCCGCAATTTCATACCGTTGACTTCCGCCGATAATTCATCGTTCAGCCGTACCTGAAAAGCCAATTCCGATTCTCCTCGTCTTTGTTTCTCCGCCTCGCCGATTTTTTCGTGAACCGCTTTCAGTAAAACGGCGTCATCTTCCAATTTCAAGACATACGACGCCTCCGGAAACTTCAACGCCTCATACGCATAGGAAAAATCGCTGTACCCGGTGAGAAAAATAATTTTCAGATCCGGGTACGATGTCAAAAGCGATTTACATAGCGATATCCCGTTGCATTTCGGCATATCGATATCGCATACGATGATATCTATATAATGCGTTGCGGAAAAATCTTTTGCCTGCTGCGATCCGTAACAAACGTGCACTTCGACGTCGGTATTTAACTCGGCAATCAAAGTGCCGGCTATCGAATCGGCTATATTTCTCTCATCATCAACCACCAATATCGTCATCTTTCAATCCTCCCGTTGAGAACACAGATAAATCGTTACTTTCAATCCTCCGAGATCGCTGCGCTTCACAAACAGCTCGCCGCGCCCGCCGGCATAATGAAGCAATCTTCTGCTTACGTTAACCAATCCGGACGTTTCTTCCGGATTCACGAGTTTTTCGGACAACTCTTCGATCTGCGCATCGCGGATATCGCCGTTATCGTCGAATTCTATTCTCAGATTGTTTCCTTCCGCAAAATAACGCACCCTGAATATCCCGCCCTCTTCTTTATTCGCAAATGCATATTTATAAGCGTTTTCGGCAATTGGCTGCATGCATAACTTCGGAATAGGCATATTACGAAACTCTTCCGGCGGAGAATCGATTTGCAAATCCACCCGCTCGTTAAAACGTATTCTTTGTATTTCGAGATAATCGCGCATATTATCGGCTTCGTCGCAAAGTTTTACGATCGGCTCGGCATTGCGCGTAATATATAAGAATAGTTTCGACAATCCGCCGGTCATGTGCTCTACGCTTTCTATGTCGCCCATTTTGCAAAGACTGCGGATATTCGAAAAACAATTGTATAAAAAATGAGGATTGATCTGCGCTTGTAACGCCTTGAACTCGCTTTCGACGCGCATCGACTTCTGCCTGTAATTTTCTTCGATATAACTCGATATCGAAGAAGTCATATAATTGAATCCGTCGTATATATTCTGAAAATCGGACGTAATGTTATCCTCTATGCGGACGTCGAAATCTCCGTTGCTCACCAGCCGCATCGCGCCGAGCAACCGTGAATACGGACGGCTGAAAAAATGCCGGAACATTAAAAACAAAGCAAAAGCCACAAAACAAAGCAATACGCATGCAACGATGAAATATATTGTAAACGAGCTTAAAGCGGGATCTGCAGACGCGGCGTCGAAATTTACATATAACGGAAGTATGCTCATCAGCTTTGTATAGTAAACAATCCTTCCGTTTCTGAGAATCGGTTTGTCCGTTGCTTCTTCCGATAAAACAGTTCCCGGCACGACGTCTTCGTCAGAACAGATGATCAATAAAGAACCATCTTCCGCATAAGGCTTCGTCTGCACTATCGGAAAAGCCGTAAGCGCCAAGGTTTTTGCGATATGATCCGCATCGAGCAAAACTGCCAATACGGAATTATCCTGTTCGGACAACGACAGCGTGATCAATATTTCACCGTTATTTCTGAGATTGCCTTCGTAAGTAGGCGAATAGCGATGTTCTTCTATGGCCTTATCAAGCAACTGCTTACGAAAATCGTCGCTGACAAAAGTGTATAGCGTGTTATACGATAATTCCCCGTCGGGAGCAATCCATAGCGCGCACGAATCGATTACGTCGTAATAGGTCGTCAACGAAACGAGCTCGTCTATCGTTCTGTTAATCGCGGCATTACGCGCATAGGAATCGCCCGATATTTTATCGTAATAATAAGCTTTAAGGCGAACGACGGTATCGCTGTTCATCAGCGAAAATCCCGCTCTCGATATATTTTTGATATCATTCGCAAGGTTCTCCGTCAACGCGGCATAGCTGTCCTCCACGATTTGTCTCGTTCTGTTTTTTGCCGTTCTGTTCGATACGAATAGATTTACCGATATCAGTAGCCCGAACAGAAAAATGATGATTATTTCTATCAAAGCAAAAACGGTAACTAACGACAATTTTCTTTTTTTTGCCCTTACTCCGTTCATAATTTCTCCCTAAAATATTCAGCCGACGCAAAATTTGACTTTAAATTTAAAACTCGTTCGACTTTTCTTCCGTCGGCAAATAATTTCTTATTTCATAGGATGCCGGACATGTGTAATACGAACCTTGCCCGGCATGCCCCGATCGGAGCCGCCGTCGATTTCAGCCGATCTTCAACCGAAAATCTATCGAATCTCCCTCACGACAACAGTTTTTTTATAGTATAGCATAAATAACGATCTTTTTCAATCATTTTTAGATTTTTCGTCATAATTCTATTTTATTTTCAATAAAAAAATTGCTTCGGTTTCTTAAAAATAAGGTTGTCGCAAGAAATACTCTGTTTTCTTGCGACAACCCGAACAGTGTTATTGCTCTGCTTAACTGCAGAAGTGGAGCACGTTAATAAATAATTGCTCACTGTTTATGTTTAGTTTTGTTTCCCTTGCCTAAATTATTTCGTTACAAATACGGGAACTCCGTCGACGATTGTCCAATAGGTACTATTCCAACCTTTGAGTACGCCTTGCGTCTTTGTGTTTACTTTAAGTTCGTCGAAACTTGTAAAGTACGCAACGGCTTCGTAGTTGTTGCCCCTGTCGCCGATAGATTGCGCGGGGGCGTAATTCTCGGGGCAAACCGCAAATATCCCATTATAACCGTTGTTGTTGCCGCCGATAAGTCTGAACGACGCGCCCGTTCCCGAAATGGCGGCCTGACTTGCGTCTACAAATATACCGGTAATCTTGCCTCCTTCTTGCCCGTGCCTGCAATGGTTATATATAGTTCCGTTATTGTCGCTGCCTGCGGAAATAGATACGTACTGCACGTAAACGTTTTCTATCGTACCAAGCCCGCCCGAGCAAAGGAAGTTGCTTTCGCCGGCAACCTTTGCATTTGTAAACGCAATATTTCTTAACACCCCGTCTTTAGTCATGCAACTGATAAACGCATTCCCCGTAGCAGTCAATCCGTCGAGAGCATACCCGCAACCGTCGAATACACCTTTGAACCCATATAATCCGTCAACGTCATAACGCTCGAACGTAACCATAGTTTCGACTGTGATATTTGCTCCCAGTTGGAAGTACCCGCCGAGAATTTGATTTTCGGTTTCACACGCATTTGCAATCTTTATCCAGTTTGCATAGTCGGTAGTATTCTTCAGAACTTTGCTTACAAGCGTTGCCGCAATCGTTATTGTTTTACCGCTATCGTCTGTCACGACAATTTCTTTTTTTCCGTAATTGTAACCGAACGCCGAACGAGCGACAGTCAACTTGCCGTTTGCAAAGGTAAAACCGCTTGCATCGAGCACATTACCTTCCATTGTAACAGAAGCGACGTTTCCGAACGTAAAGCCTACTGCCGTACAATCGATTTTCAAGGCGTTGTCATTAAGTTTAACGGTGTCGTTGTCTACGAGTATATCGAGGTCGATATCCTTTGCACCGAGATCAATACTATTTACGACATATTTTTCAGGTGCGGGTATGCCGTCGTTAACGTTCCAGAAGCCGTTGTTATTCCAGCCTGCCAACGCCTCTTGCGTTTGATCATTGGCTTTAAGTTCATCAAAGTTTGCAAAGTATGCAATAGCCGCATAGTTGTTGCCCCTGTCGCCGATAGATTGCTCGGGGTTGTAATTTTCACTCGGACAAACGCCGAACACTCCGCCAAACCCGCTTGCCGTGCCGGACGTCAAAATTCTGAACGTTGTCCCGTTTCCGACGACAGTTGCTTTACTTGCGTCAACAAATACGTTACGCATAGCGCAACCGGCTCTGAAATTGGCAATGGTTCCGTTGTATTGGCTACCTGCGGAAATTTCCGTATACTGCACGTATACGTTTTCGATCGTGCCTTTACCTCCGGACGTAAGGAAGTTACCCTCGCCGGTGATTCTGACGTTAGTGAACGCAATATTTTTAAGCACTCCGGTCCCGGTCATCGTAGTAACAAATGCGTTACTGTAAAAACCGTTTCTGTTAAGCCCGTCGATGATATAACCGCAACCGTCGAACACACCCTTAAAGCCTTCGCTTCCGTCGGTCGCACCGCGATTAAACACAACCATTGACGTTGCCGTAATGTTTGCGCCCAACCGGAAATACCCGCCCCACAAAGTTGCACTTTGCTCGCACGCCTTGGCAATGGTAATCCAATTTGCATATTGGTCGGAGGTCGTGATCGTCATTGTAACGACAAGAGCGTTTATTGTAACGTTGTATGTTTCGTTTTTGTCGGCTACGCTTATGCCAAATGCCTTTTCTCCGTATATACCGAGCGGCAAAACAGTGGCAAGACTGACGACGCCGTTCTGAGCTGCTGCATGGTAAGTCGCTTCGTCTGTAGTAAGCGTTACTTCCGCATTTCCGTTGTAACCTATGGTTGTCAGATCGAGTTTACCATCGGTCGCTTTTCCATTTCCGTTGTCCACGGTCGCAGCAAGATCAATCGTTTGTTTGGTGCCGAGAGTACCGGTAACGTCCTTTTTGCCGCATTTGCAAGCCTCCGTATGCAAACCATCGCTTTCGCTTACCGTGATGTTGTGTTGCGGAGTTATCGTTAAAACTTTTTCCGCGCCCGTGTAGTTTAAACTGTCGGCAACTGCAGCCTTGACATAATAGGTTGTACCATAGATAAAGGCGAAGCCTGCGAGCTGTTCTTTTGTATAGTAATCGTTACCGTTTTCGGAATAAGTAAACGTTACCGCCGTGCCGCTTGCGGAAGTTGCCGTAAGTTCAGGGACGGAATCTCCGCAACGTACGGTTACGTTGTCAAGAGAAAAGTCGATGCTGTCGGCAATTTTGGCAATGGTTACGATAAGTTGTTGTTCCGTATCGACTACATTGTAGTTAGCGTCGGCTACAGCTCTGTAAAAAACCTTATACTCGCCCGCGTCGGTTGCCGTGGGTATGTCTGTCGTCCACTCGCCGTCACCGAGTTTGTATTCGATTGTCGCGCCGATCGCACTGCCGGCAACAATAAGCGCCTGCGATTCGCCGTTGTATGTCAAACCCGTCTTTGCCGTGGGAGCGGTTACTTGCGCGTCGGCTTTTGCAATGGTTACGGTAAGTTGTTGCTTTTCGTCATCGATTAAGTCACTGTGGCTGTCGTCGCCGAGAACTTTGTAGTACACGGTGTATTCGCCTGCGTTTGTCGCCGTGGGTATTTCAGACGACCAAATGCCGTCGACTCCGAGTTTATACTGCATTGTACCGCCGTCAACAACGCCTGCCGTAATCAAATTAAGAGCATCGCCTGTGTAAACAAGGTTTGCAACCGCCGCCGGTTTCGTTGTAAGTGCGGTTTTTGCACGAGCGATATTAAATTCCGCCGTCTTTTCCGCTCCGTCGTAGTTCGCCGTTGCGACAACCTTTGCTTTGACAAAGTAATTACCTGCCATTGTCGGAACGGTTTCGATAAACGTCCCGTCGGCAGTCGCGCTGTAAGCAAACGTCGGCGTGCCGAACTGCGCCGTGGCAACGGGCATTTTGGGTTCTTCGCCGTATGTCCAACCTTCCAACGACAAAGCCGTGATTTGGTTAGGCGCCTTGGTAATAGCGAACTTCAAAGTAACCTTGGTTGCATCATCGCTGTCAGGCGTTGCCCATTCGTAATTTGTTTCATCGGACAGTTTCAGTACAACGTCGTATTCTCCTACATCCGTACCGCCTTCGTTGAAAACAATCTCGTAGCCATCGTTTTGCGGTACTACCGCGGTCAATTTACTGCCCGTGTAGACCTGCGAAGCAACGGTAGGAGTTTCCAACTGTGTTTTTAACTCTTCTATCTCGCATGCGGCAAACGTGGCAAACACAGCCGCTAATGCAAAAAAGACCGTCAACACTCTGAGAATTTTTTTCATATCATTTCCTCCAGTTATTTTTTCGCATTGTCAGGTGTTCTGCAATGCGTAATTTCCGTTATGTCCTTACTTATTTATCATAAAAAATCAAAATGTATAAAGGAGCATTAAATTATTTGCAAAATTTCTTCAAGTTTATTTACTTTTTTGCAACACAAGCAATCCAACCCGCTTTGAGTTATGTTGCCGCCGTTAAGTCCCACGACGGGGAACCCGGAAAACCGCAACGATAACACACCGGCAGCACTGTCTTCGATACCGATGACAGTTGTCGGATCGGTTACTTTTAATCCCAAATATGCCAGTTCGGTATAAATCCACGGATGCGGTTTTGAAGCAACTTCGCCCAAAGTGCCGTAATCGCCGACATCTTTGCGGCGTCCTCCGGTAATGATTGCGTCATAGTAATTTCTCGGGTCGCCCATATTAAGCGTACGAAACGCCGCAACGATTTCGGGAATGGCTTTATAGTCCAGACCGCTTGTCGCCAGACCTATTTTAATATTTCGTTTTTTTACTTCCGTCAGAAAATCTTTCAGCCCGTCTGCAGGCTTAAATGCGTCGACATGTCCCCTGCCTTGCATTATTTCTTTGAGTTGAAACTCTGCTATATTGTGATAGCACTCTACCGCTGAATTTATATCCTCGTCCGGCATATATTTGTTAAGACAATAATTTAGATGATCAACCGTTGTAAAACCCGAAACAAACGGTATATCGGATTCTTCAAGCGAAAACTTGCCGTCGCCGAGCAGTTTTTGCATTGTCTGCTCTATTACAAACACCCAAAAGTCCTCGCTTGTAAGAGTGGTTCCGTCCAAGTCCATAAGTATTGCTTTCGCCGGACCGAAAAAGTCCACAGGTTTTATCAAATATGACGCGTTTACGCCATAGTTCGTTAAATTACCGTACAAATTACCGTTTTGTTCGGTAAAAACCACATTGCCGAGACTTTTGCCGATTAACCTTTTCATGCAGTCTCCTTTGCAAAATCCGTTACTTCAATCGTTTCAATATCTTTGTCTGTTGCTCCGTAGATGTACAAAGTGATTTGTTCGCCTGCCTGTAAATCTACGTAATTATCCGAATAGGTAAACCTGTAATTGTCTTTCATACGCACAATTACGCCCTTCGCAAATTGTTTTGCTGCAATGGTAACAGCGTAACAATCGGACAATTTCTCCACCTTATAAGTATAATCGCTTGCAAAACGACACGTATGCCACATATCGTATGAGAACACCGTAACGTGTTTTACTCCATCCATGTCGTACTCGGCAAACAAATAACTGTCGGACGCGTTGTATGCGTCTTCAATATCAACGGCACTGTAGCCCGCAGACGTAAGCGTTACTGTGTGTTTCCACACGGTTTTGCCGTCAAGCGTCCGCATTCCGTATGTTACGTCTACCGTAACTTCACGTAAATCGTCATTTAGTAAAACCAGTTGCAACCGTTTATCTTCGTTTTGCACATACGTGACGACAATCGGAGCATAACTGCGCTTCATCTGATAATAAGCTTGCTTCGGCTCGCAATAATAATCCACTACCGCCCACGTTGCCGACGGCCAGATATCGCTGTACATCCAGTTCATAAAGCCGCCACATGCAGGGTTTGCACGAGCAAACTCTATTTCGGCGCGCATTGATTCGGCGTGACTCGTCATGCCCTTTGCCACAAATTGTCGCAAAGTGTCGCTCTTGCCATACAGCGTGTCGGCATACAATATTTGCCTCTCGCAAAACGGCACCTTGAATTCCGAATATGGATTTTCCATCAGGCGGTCTCTCCAATACTCGTTCATCGGCCACAGTTTATCCTCGGGAAACATCCGTTTATATATCTCTAACGTTCCCGGCCCCATATTGGCGCATTCCGATACAAACATAACACCCGACTCGCTGACTTTGTTGCGATAGTTAAGAACCCCGGAGATAAGACTGCTTTCGTAACTGCCCGCATGCGACTCGCCCGAAGTTCTGTCGTTGCCGACGTCGGTAAGCGAACAAGGACTTTGACGTGCATAAGGACGCGTACCGTCATAATTATCTACCGTACCGCGCAGAATTACGTCGACAAAGTAGTCTCCCTTGGTGATTTTCAACCCGTAGGATCCTGTTTTTTCATTGCCTCCGCACCAATACTGCACCGGCGTGGAATAATCATGACATTGCTCGGTCTCCGCTTCGCACCAATCGCCCAAACCGAAATCGACAAGTCCGTCGGCGTTTATAACGGTAGATATAAAATCGAAATACCGCAATATTGTCGGCAAAGCATTCTCAATAACCGACGTATCACCGTAAAAACGGCACAGTTGGTAGGGTATTTCCGTAATTACGCAGTCCCATGCCGGTCCGTTGCCCCACTGATATCCCCAACCACAAGTAGGAACAATACCCGGCATCATGCCGTCGGATCGTTGCGCCTTGCAAACGTTTACAAGCCATTCTGCAAGCGTTTTTCCGCAATCGAAGTTATACAAAAACTGCTCGGCAGACAGTGCCGCGTCTGCCGTCCAACCATTCTTTTCTCTTTGCGGGCAGTCGGTCGGTAAATAAAATAAATTAGACAAGTCGCTACGTAAAGTAATGTCATATATACGGTTGAGCGTTTGGTTGCTGCAACGGAAGTTTCCCCTTTGCTTGACATCGCTATGCAATACGATGCATTGCAGTGCGTCAATGGTAGCTTGTTCCGATGTCAAACCGGTAACATAAACGTAACGGAATCCGTGGTAAGTAAAAGACGGAGTCCACGTTTGCCAACCGTCGGTACAAATGTATTCGTCGTGTTGGACATAATCCCATTTGTAGTCGTCGCAAGCAAAATCACACACAATATTATCTTTGTTGAGTTTGCCGTCAATTACCACCTCGCCGAAGTCAAACGTGATTTTTTGTCCGCTCTCGCCCTTTACGCGCAAGCACACCACTCCGGCATTGTTCTCGCCGAAGTCGTAGATGTAGCCGTCACGCGACGAGATTACTCTTTGAGCCGAAAGCCGTCGTTGTTCACGTATCGGCTCGACATTGCACTTGCGGAGTTCACCGTGCGGAGTTTCGACGATAATAGGTTTTTTGCAACCCGGCAATGCCTTGTTCGACGGAGCAAACAACTCGGTGCGACGCAAACGCGCGTCGTATCGTTCGCCTGCGCGTATGTCATCAAACATGATTGCCGAGTCGTATAATTCAAACGATACATCGGTTTGCAGAATCTGCTTGCCGTTGTACGTCAGCGTAAGCGCAAAACACGGAGCGCGACGGAACGGCGAGGACTCGAACTGCCATATGTCAAAATCGATAGCATTGACAAAACCGTTGCCCAGTATCACGCACACCACATTATCGGCATCTGCAAGCAATAATGGAGTTATATCGTATTCGTCATAATAAACCGTGTCGTTGCAGTTGCTTATGTACGGAGCAAGGTACCCCTTGGTAATCTCCGTACCGTTTACGTACAGCAGATACAACCCTACGCATGCAACACGCAATATGGCTTGTTCCGGCAGACCGTCGCACCGGAACTGCTTGCGGAACAAAGGCGCGTTGACATGTTTTTGCCGAGTGTTAAAATCCTTGCTTGCGGCAATATATTGAAAATTGTCGATTTGTGAAATCTCAGATCTCATATTCAAATATGTCATAAAACCCGACTGCCACAATTACGGCGTACACGTCTCCTTTTTTTAAACATTATACCATTTTCCGCTGTGCAATTCAATAGTGTTTCGTCGCATATTTATATTGTTTTGTAACATTTCTACTCAAAACAGTTGACTTTTCGGGCTTTTGGCAGCATAATTGTAATGTAACCGAATTGCCGCATGGTTTGTCCGGAACCAGAACGGACGCAACTGAGACAGAGGACAACGCAACTATGATAAAAAAATACTTTATAGAAAACGTAAAAGTTCTTTTACGCGACAAAAGCAATGTGACGGCGCAGTTCTGGATCAACCAGGCCGACTTCCGCGCTATGCACAGCCACGAGGACTATTGGGAGTTTTCCGTTGTTATGAGCGGCACAATCCACAACCACCTCAACGGCGAAACATTTGTTTGTCCACCCGGTACGATGTTTTACTGCACTACAAAGGACGTGCACAGTCTGGCATGCGACGACAACAACATTCGCTACGTCAATTTTACCGTTGCGCTGCCTACTGTATTGCAACTGCTCGCCCCCTATCCGCCCAGACCGTGGATAAGTTGTACGACAACAACCAAATATACACTCTGCCCTCCGAAATATTTTCGACAATCGACAGGGCTCTGCACACGTTAAACCTTATCCCGCTGGAGCAATACGAAAAATCCAACGACATAATCGTCTCTCTGGTAATGGACTTTTTGCAGTTTATTATTATCAAATTACAATCGGAAGACAACCCAAACGAACCTTTGTGGATACAAACTCTTAATGAAATGAAACATAGCGAGGACTTTTTCACCTGTACCGTAACAGACCTTTGCCACAAATTAAACTACTCTCGCATGCAGTTAAGCCGAATGTTTAAGCAACACTTCGGCACAACGCCGCACGACTACTTACTTGCAAACAGATTACTGTATGCACAAAACCTGCTTGACAACACAGATCTTAGCACAATAGCGATTGCCAACGCCATAGGATACTCCAACCTGGCGCAGTTCAACATAGTGTTTAAAAATAAATTCGGAGTAACACCGGGGCAATATAGAAAGTAAAAAAACTAATATATTGTTGATACACCTAAAAACTCACCAACACTAAAGCTCTCGATTTGTAAAAATCAAATAACAGTCCACAAACTTATTCTTCTGCTTTTGATAGTTAAAATGGGTGGTTCACATTCTCCTTCCATAGAGACACCTGCCGCCTGTCAGATAAAACAAACACTATGCCCTTGTAAGGCATTTAAGTAAAATTTTAACGAGAGAGCCGTTTTGTTGGCTCTCTCGTTTGCTATTCTCGATTGTTTTTGTCCTCCGGTTATATTAGCCTTCGCGCTTTTTATTAATAATAAGGAAATTTGCCGCGCCGACGGCTACCATCATTGAAACGACGAAAGCAATTATCAATCCGACGTTTACGGGCTTTTTAGCCTTTATGATTTCGAATTCATAAACGCTTTCATTTCCGCATTCGTCGGTAACTGTTACGGTATATTTGCCGACTTTCGTCAAGGTTTCGCCTATTTCGTATTTGATAGTTTCGTCGTTCAGTTTAACCGTTACGGTCGATTCTTCCAAGAGTTCCGAAAGCGTAACTCCGCCCGAAGTCTGCCCGTCGTTTTCAACACCGGTTATAACGAGCGTGGGCGCAATCTTCCCCGTCCGTCGGTCGACTTATAAATCTCTATCGATTGAATCGAGCCGAGATTATCTTCGCTTTCGCCGATCGAAATATCAAGTCTTTTATCATCTGTATTTTTATCCGCTTTAATTACGGGCGCATTGCGAGATATAATGACGGAAAACGGCTCCGACCAACCGAAACGGTTGATTGCCTTTACGGAATACCTTCCGCTGTCCGTAAGTTCAAACGTTTCGCCGAAAGAGAACTTAAAGCATCTACGAAAAACGCTCTGAAATTTTCGTGATTTCGATAGCAAAAAAGCCTGATAAAATCAGGCTTTTTTGCGTAGGTATCTTGTTTGTTCACCTGAGATAGCAAAATAGCAGATTCCCTATCCCCTTGAAACTGAACGTGTATACCAGACTCTTTCATCACTGCTTTATTCATTTGAATAAGGACATCTTGTGTTAATTGTTTAATTTTCGCTAAATCTGTATGATCTACCTTACAATAACTTTTATTTTTTATATAGAATATGGTAATAATATGCCGGCATAGCACTCCACCCATGACAAAGACTTCCCGCTCCGTCAAAAGCTGCTGCACCGTCAATGGTTTCCCACACACTTGTTGCACCGCAATCTAACATTACGGTATAATCGCGCTTAATTTCATCAAGAATATACGGCGTCCATTTCGCGGAATCCGTTATCAGCAAAGCATCATACTTAAAACACTTCATACTTAATGAAGGTTCACTGAAAGTTCCGGATGCTATCAATTCACACAATTCTTGCGGGTTATTTGCAATCCCGGCTATTATTGCCAGAGAATTCCCTAAAACCGTAAAGTCCAAGCCTCCAATAGTTAAGGAGTATGCTTTTTTGTCTTTGTTATAGAATGCCTTTTCGATAGATTTTTTGACTTCTTTTAATATTTTTTCGTATGTAAATTCTTTTCCGATAGCAAGTAAAATATCCCGTAAGTTATTAAGAGCGATAACAAATAAACAGTTAATAATCAAGTCCGGTTTATATTCTTCATCCGCAAAAAGTTTTCCATCAAGATATTCCGACCAGTCATAAAAATTCCAATGATTCTCACCTGTAAATTTATACACCAATCCGTTATGCATGTTACCGACAAACGTCTCTGTCAACGAAATTAATTTTGTGTAGATCTCATCAATTAAAGTAGCATCTTTTGTGTACTTCAAGTATTCCCCGACCGCTATAAAATAATAAAGCGAAAAGGAAGGAATTGTTAAATCTATGCCGCAGGGCGAACAAATCGAAAGTAATCCGTCGCTTCGTTTATCTTTTGAAAGCAATATTAAATTGCTTCTCGCATACTCAGTGTTGCCGCCTTCAAAAGCATAATACCCACATAACATCTGATTCCTTGAGTCAAAAACATATAAGCACTGCTCCCTCCACGGTGTATCAACGTAATGTTCCATCATTGACAATTGTAAAGTATTGACGCATATATCATAGATTTTCTGTTCAACGGCGCCTTTTATCCTGAACGTTTTCCTCTTTACCGGATATGTTTGAGGTATAATCCCCAGATACAGCAACTCGATTTGGTTTTCGGAATACAATTCGAGATAGCGACACCCCAAACGTAACATATAGTTCGTAAATTTATTCTTACCTGCTTTTGCAACGTATTCATAACTAAAATTTCTATCATTGATTATTCCCCGTACGTGACCGTTGCTCAAATCTTCGCCCCAAAAGACGGTGATTTTCTGTACGGTAGAAGAAATTAATTCAAAAGACGGCAACCCGACACTTTCTTCTCCGAGATCGACAAGATAATAATTGCCACCGTTTTTTATTACTCGCGACAATTTCTCTTCATTTCGTTGAAGCTTACTATCAGGTCGCAAATAAAAAGAACAATTTTTGTTGACCGCAACAGCAAAACCTCCGTCAGAGAATCCGTTATACTCCCACCCGTCCTCTTTCGTCGCGTCATATAAAAAACTAAATCCGAGTTGATTGGTAATTTTTTTACATCTTCCGCAAGCGTACGTTCGGCTCCTTCTTGCACGAACGTGCTCGTCACTGCAAAGCAATAATTTCTCTTGTGAAGTAATTTCAAATATAACTCCTGCCTGAGCCGTTTTATAACGTTGAAAATCCTCTCCGAAATGCCACACCAAAACAGCTAAAGTATTTTTCCCTCGCTTTATATATTTACTTATGTCAATTTCATCGAATATCTTATAATGTTCAAAATCTCCATACTGATTACTTTCCACCATATTACCGTTAACAAACATCGTATAGTCCCCGTCACACGATATACGACATTCGGCATTCGAGCCTTCACAATAGAAAGAAGTAAAAAACTCTCCGTATTCATCTTTATTCAATTCATTACTAATCCATATCCATTTTGACTTTTTAAATACACGCATAATTTTTATATCCAATATCCTTACCTTAAATTACCTAAGCCGCCCGTTTCTCAAACGTAAAAATATTATTTTATCAAAATTTTTTATTTTTGGCAAGTGATTTATATCCATTTTGCAAAAAACGTCAAAAAAATTTTTTATTCCTCTTTTTCAACGAAAAATTTATGGTATAATGCTTTTAAAATCAAGAAATGGAGGCTTTTTTATGCAAATTACCGATTTTTCGCCGTCGCTCGCGCGCGTGCGTACTATAAGCGATACTGCCGTCGCTACGGCTCCCGCTTCTGCTTCCGATGAAAATATTTCCCTCGACAACGCCGCAGAAGAACAACAACCTCGGCGCGCCGAATACCGTTTGGGCGAGCTTCCGAAACTGAAACTCAGTCAACCGATGAATAAACCCGTGATTTCTTCCGACGGAGCGCTGTTGCCTTTTGGGGGAGTTACGTTTTCGGCTACGGGAGGCAGAATCAGACACCTGATTGTGAAAATGGGCGGCGAAGCGGAACTGTATTTGCCGTTTGCGGCTTCGAAAATTTCCGCGTGGCGCGTAGTGCCCGAATCGAATCGACCGTGCTCGCCGAAAGGCACGCAACGCCTGATTCTCGGCAAGCCCGTGTATTCCACGGCGGGCACGTATTGCGGAAAACTGACCGACGTTTTGATAAAAAACGGAGTTTTAAGCCTTTTTTACACCGAAAACGGCGTTTTTTCCGCGGAAAATCTGTATGCGGCGGGCGACACGCTTCTTTTAAAGCCTTCCGAACCGTACCCGATCGGGCAGAAAATTCCTCTGAATACGCGCGCTGAAACGAGCGGCGGCGTAGCCGTGCGGCTTTCGAAACAGGTAACAAGGTCGGCTTTGCGATTTTTTCTACGCGAAGGAATATTGATTGAATTTACCACTTCTTTGCCGCTATTTGACAGAAAACAGCAATAAAATAACGTTCGGAAAATATCACGAATCGAAAGATGGTTCATCGGCTAAGCCGTAGCTTGATATGCCTTTCAGCGGCATTGTATTTGCTTACTTTTATAAATCGAAGAGTTCGTTAAAAGCGCGAATCCATACGTAGCGGGTAAGCCCGCTGTCGGTCAGTTTCGGTTTGCCGAGGCGGATTTCGTGTTTCACTTCGGCACAGTCCTTCGTAAAACCGCCGCC
>ENA-ORIC01000784-ORIC01000784.1-human-gut-metagenome-genome-assembly--contig:-NODE-784-length-36358-cov-3.690003_pt1 | contig 36358 bp, 26 predicted proteins | sample MGYA00243023_ERZ508732 | MGnify/ENA primary metagenome ERZ508732 (study PRJEB26277, sample SAMN04329767) | human gut metagenome | biome: human-associated habitat | host: Homo sapiens | place: USA... | reverse complement strand
AGCTTTGACGCACCCCTTGCTGAGGGTGATAAGCTCATTTTCGGCGATATGGCCATTTACACCACCTGCAAGAACAACACCTTCAACGGGATGCCCCTGCCGCCTATCTGGCTGCTGGGCGCAGACGGTAATTGCCGGGAGCTGGTTCACTTCGGCTATCAGGACTTCAAAATGCGCTTGGGCGCACAGTAAAATAAAAAGCGTTTGTCGCGGCCTGCGGGCAGCGACAAACGCTTTTTTGTTCATTCGGTTCAGTCCGTCATGGGAAGCTCATCCTCTTTGTTCTCCGGCTCTGCTGCTTCATGGGGCGGCTCCGGCAGTGCAGTGCTGGTTCCGTCAGAATGGAGGACGGCGATACATTGCTGTAACTGCTTGAGGGAATTGATGCCAAGCTTTGTGTAGATGTTCCGGTTATGGAAGGGTGCTGTCCTTGATCTCCAGCTGCTCCATGATCTCCCGCGAGCGCATCCCGGCGGCATTTCGGGTCTCGCGGTCATCATCAGCCATGTGACCAAGCTGCCCACCGGTACGCTGATCTTTGTGATGAACATACCGCTGCTGATTCTGGCGCTGCTCCGCTTCGGCAAGAAATTTGTCTTCCTCACCATCTACACCACGGCGCTCTCCTCGCTGATCATGGACCTGCTGGCGCCCTATGCCGCGCAGGTTGCACCCATGACCGACGATATGACGGTCATCGCCCTTTGCGGTGCCGCCCTCGACGGGCTGGGACTGGGGCTGGTCTTCCGCGCGGGCGGCTGCACCGGCGGCTCGGACATCATCATCAAATTCCTGCGGCAGCGCTACCGCGCCATCCGCACTGGCGGCATGGCGCTCATCATCAATTCCGCCGTTGTTGCACTGACCTTTGTCGTCTTCCGCGACTTTGAGATCACGATCTACTCGGCGCTCGCCATGATCGTCGCAAGCTATGTGCTCGACAAGGTGCTCTACAGCGGCGACAGCGCAAAGCTGGTCTTCGTCATCAGCGACCATGCGCAGGAGATCACCGACCGCGTGCTTTCCTCGATGCACGTTGGCATCACGCTGCTCGACGGCGAAGGCGCGTATATGAAGACGCCGAAGAAGGTCATCCTCTGCGTTGCGCGCAAGCACAGCTTCCCCAAGGTGCGCGACGTGGTCAAGGAGATCGACCCGCACGCCTTTGTGATCGTCTCCAGCGCCACCGAAATTTTCGGCAAGGGCTACAAGAGCCAATTCACCGACGAGATGTAAATGGCGGGCGTAAGCCCCGCCCTGCAATACGATGCACCATGCTTAAAACTCATTATACGCATTATACGCAAAAAGGAGCTGCGATGCAGCTCCTTCTTCTTATCTTTTTTACTGTCTGATCGTGATGCCGAGCTCACGCTCCATGGCGTCGAGGATCTTCTTTGCAGCCTTATCCGCCTCGTCGACGGTCAGGGTATGATCCGCGCTGCGCAGCACGATGCGGAAGGTGACGCTCTTCCTGCCCTCGCCAACCTGCACGCCGCGATAGATGTCGAGCAGCTTCACGTCCTCCAGCAGCTTCACACCGCTCTTGTACATGACCTTCTCGATCGCGCCGACTTCCAGCCCCTCCGCGCAGACAAACGAGAAGTCGCGCGTGGTTGCCGGAAACTTCGGCAGCGGCTTGTACTGCGGCTCTGCCCCGCGGTTGGCAAACAGGGCGGGCACGTCGATCTCGGCGACATAGACCGGCTGGGTCATGCTGTAGTTGGCAGCGACGACCGGGTGGATCTGCCCGAGAATGCCGAGGTAAACGCCCTCATGCGTATACAGCTCGGCGCATCTGCCGGGATGATAGGACGGGTTCTCGCTCTGGCGGACATAATCCGTGCGAATACGCGCATAGCGGGCAACCGTCTCACAGATCGACTTCAGCGTGAAGAAGTCGCCTCTGCCGTAGAAGCCGATGGTCAGCACCTTGCGCTCATCGGGCAGCGTATCCTCACCGGTGGGCGTATAGGTAGTCGCCAGCTCGTACAGCCCGACCTTCTCGTTCGAGAAGTTGGCGTTGCGCGCGAGCACCTCGAGAATCGAGGGGAGCGCCGTGGTGCGCATCACGCTGGTGTCCTCGCCGAGCGGGTTGCGGATGGTGACCGACTTCCGCTTTGCGCTGTCCTTCGGCAGTCCGATCTTATCGTAATACTTCGGGGAGATGAACGAGAAGGTGTTGATCTCATCGAGCCCCAGCCCGCAAAGCAGGCGGTGCAGTCCCGCCTCAAAGCTCTGCGACGGGCTTCTCTGCCCCTGCGTCATATTGCCGGAAATTCCGGTGGACTCGATCTTGTTGTAGCCGTAGATGCGGACGACTTCCTCGGCAATATCGTTCATGCAGAGAACGTCCTCGCGGAAGGACGGCACATAGATCTTGTCGCCCTCAACCTTGAAGCAGAGACTTTCGAGTACGCCGCGCATATAGTCGGCGGACACGTCGATGCCGAGGAACCGGTTGATGCGCTCGGGTTCGAGACGGACGACCGTCTGCTCCTTCTTGCCGGGGTACACATCGACCACACCGGTGACAACTTCACCCGCGCCGAGCAGGTTGATCAGCTCGCAGGCACGTTCCAGCGCGCCGTAGGTGTTCTCGCGATCCAGTCCCTTTTCAAATCTGCCGGACGCCTCGGTGCGCATACCCAGCTTGCGCGAGGTGATGCGGACGGACGGACCGTCGAAGCAGGCGGACTCGAAGACGACGACCTTGGTTGCGTCGGTGATTTCGGAGTTTGCACCGCCCATCACACCTGCAAGGGCAACCGCCTTCTTGTCGTCCGAAATGACCAGCATCTTGTCGTCAAGCGTATGATCCTTGTCGTCGAGCGACTTGAAGTCCTCATTTGCGCGGGCGCGGCGGACCGTGATGGCGCTGCCGTCAAGGCAGGCATAGTCAAAGGCGTGCATCGGCTGACCGTACTCGAGCATGACATAGTTGGTGATATCGACGATGTTGTTGATCGGGCGCACGCCTGCCGCGCGCAGACGCATCCGCAGCCACAGCGGCGAAGGCTCGATCTTCACATTTTTGACCACGCGCGCGGTATAACGCGGGCAGAGGTCGGGCGCGTCGATCGTCACCTTCAGGTACTTGTTCACATCGTCGCCGCTCTCGCGCACGACCGGCGTCGGAATGTGCGCGGGGCGCCCGAACGTGGCAGATGCCTCACGGGCAAGTCCGATGACCGACAGACAGTCCGGGCGGTTGGGCGTGATCTCAAACTCGACCACCGTGTCCGAAAGCAGCAGCGCCTCGCGGATGTCGGTGCCGATCTTGTCCGCAAAGGACTCGCCGAGGATGCAGATGCCGTCCTCGATCGCCTCGGGCATATCATGCGTGGTCAGCCCCAACTCGCCGATCGAGCAGAGCATGCCGTCGGACTCCACGCCGCGCAGCTTGCCGGGCTTGATGTGCACGCCGCCGGGCAGCGTGGAATTCGCCTTTGCGACGGGGATAACCGCGCCCTCGAAAATATTCTGTGCGCCGGTCACGATCTGGACAGGCTCACCCTCTCCGACATCCACCGCACAGATCTGCAGGTGGTCGGAGTTCTCATGCTTTTTGATGGAAAGGATGCGTCCGACGACGACATTTTCAATGTCCGCGCCGAGGACGGTATAGCCCTCGACCTTGGAGCCGGTGTCGGTCATGCGGTCGCAGAATTCCTTATCCGGAATATCGGTGACATCGACGAAGTCGGTCAGCCATTTTCTTGAAAGATCCATTGTATTTCTCCCCTTTCTCAGTTGAACTGCTTCAGGAAACGAACATCGTTTTCATAAAGCAGGCGCATATCGTCGATGTTGTACTTGCGCATGACGATGCGCTCGATGCCGAGACCGAAAGCGAAGCCGCTGTACACATCGGGGTCAATGTCGCAGCCGCGCAGGACGTTGGGATGCACCATGCCCGCGCCGAGGATCTCGATCCAGCCCTCGCCCTTGCAGAGGCTGCATCCCTTGCCGCCGCAGACAAAGCAGGAGACGTCAACCTCGGCGGACGGCTCGGTGAACGGAAAATGGTGAGGACGGAAGCGGATGCGCGTGTCCTCGCCGAACATCTTCTTGGCGAAGAGCTCCAGCGTGCCTTTCAGGTCGCCCATTGTGATGCCCTTGTCCACAACGAGACCCTCGAGCTGGTGGAACAGCGGCGAATGCGTCGCGTCCACGGCGTCCGAACGGTATACACGGCCGGGCGAAATGATGCGGATCGGCGGCTTTTTCTTCTCCATCGTGCGCACCTGCACGGGGGAGGTCTGCGAGCGCAGCAGGATCTTGTCCGTGATGTAGAAGGTGTCCTGCGTATCGCGCGCCGGATGGTTCTCCGGGATGTTCAGCGCCTGGAAGTTGTAGTAATCGTACTCCACCTCGGGTCCCTCGACGATCTCAAAGCCGAGACCGATGAAGATGTCCTCAAGCTCGGTCTGAACGAGCGAGAGCGGGTGACGGCTGCCGACGGTCATCGGCTCTGTGGGCAGGGTGACGTCCACCGTCTCCGCCTCGAGCTTGGCTTCAAGCGCTGCTTCGTGTGCTGCTGCTTTTTTCTCCTCGATCAGCTGCTCGATGTAGGCGCGGACTTCGTTCGCCATCTGACCGACCTTCGGTCTTTCCTCGGCGGAAAGCTGCCCCATGCCGCGCAGCACGCTTGTCAGCTCACCCTTCTTGCCGAGGTACTGCACACGCAGCGCTTCCAGGTCAGCATTCTTCTCGCTGAGCCTTGCCGCCGCCTCGGCTTTGATCTTTTCCAGCATTTCTTTCAAATCGAAACGCCTCCTTATATATATTTTTTCCTTTTTGCAAACAAAAACCGCCCCGAAAAACGGCAAAACCGTTTTCCGGGACGGATAGTTTCGTATCCGCGGTACCACCCGCATTCCGACTGTAAAGCCGACACTTTACCGCTCTGTAACGGGAGCACCCGTGCGGGGCTACTTTGCGTTCACCTCGCAGGCTCCGAAGCGAAACGCGCTCTTTCCCGTGCAAAACCGCTTGCAGCCGCGGCGGTTCTCTCTGTGTGACACGACAGCGAAAAGAGGCAAACTTCATCTGCGCCGACATGATTGTAGCACAGAAAATGTCGGAATGCAAGAGGTTTTACGCATTTTTTGCGCGACGGAGTTTCTTTGCGGTGAGGTCATAGCTTTTCCGGATCAGCGGCAGGATCGCATCGTCGGTCATGCTGCCGTCCAGCACCAGGCTGACCCAATGCCGCTTGTTCATATGATACGCCGGCAGCACCGCCGTATACAGCTCGCGCAGGATGAAGCAGTCCTCCGGCGTCTGTTTGAGGTTCATCCAGACATGCCCCTCCCGCTCAAAGATCATGGCAAAGCACCTGTCGCCGAGCCGATGCCGCATGACCGTCCAGTTTGCATCGTCAAACGGATAGTCCTCGTAAGCATCGTCCAGCATGCAGGCGGCAATCGCGTCTTCCCGTGTGGTCATACGGCAAAAACCGGAACTCAGCCGACGCGGAAGGTGATGGCGCGCGTAAAGGTCTCGCCGACTTCCGCTTTCTCAATGCCGAGTTTGGTCTCCCAGACGTGGTCGGTGTCCGTCGGGTCGCTCGTGCCGCACCACGGCTCGATGCAGAGAATCTGCATCTTTGCGCCGACGCCCCACAGGCACATGAACGGGAAGTCGCGGATGCCCATCTCGACAAATCTGCCCGACTTCTTCGAGAGCAGCGTGATGGTGTCCGCATGTACGTTGCCGTACAGCATCGGTCCGTTATCGAAGAAATGCTCGCCGACGTGAATGTCGTTTCCGTCCATCGGCAGCTTCGAGGTTTTGCCGGTGAGCAGGCGCGTGCCCTCCTCGGCATCAAGCAGATTGATTGACTGCGGGCGGTCAAAGCGCAGGACATAGTCCTCGCCGCTCTCGCCGAGCTCGATCGGGCAATAGAAGCCCGGGTGCGCGCCGAGCGAGAAATACATCGTCTTGTCGTCGCGGTTGACGACCTCAAAGCGCTCCTCCAGCACATCGTCCTTCAGCGTGAAGATCACGCGGAACAGGAACTCGTAGGGGAAGAAGAAGCGGGTGTCTTCGTTTGCCGCGAGCTCAAGCACGAGATGCGTCCTGTCGTATTCGGCGACTGCAAACTCCGCATCCTTGGCAAAGCCGTGCATCGTAGCCGGGTAAACTTTGCCGCCGATGATCGTGCGGTCATGCGCGATTCTGCCGGGGTTGGGGAACAGCAGGATAGAATGCGCGTTCCAGATCTCTGCGCCGGGCTGCCAGATGTATTCCTTTTCGGTCTCCTTGGAATAAATGCTGAGCAGTTCCGCGCCCTTGGTGGCAACGCGCGCGGTCAGTCGATCGTTTTCCAGTATGTACTTCAAAATGCAAACCTTCTTTTTTTTAATATATTTTCAGTTGTGAACGGAAGACAAAAATGGGGATACGGGGGTTATACGGGGATCTCGATGTCGTCCTCGGGCGATGCCGCCTTGCCAAACACGGGAACATCGCCGTCCCAGGTGAAGGGCTGTGCGCGCATGCCGCGGCCGACCCAGCCGCCTTTCGCATCGCGGCGGGCATGATAGATGATGAAATCGGTCTTGCCGTCCGCCGCTTTGACAAACGAGCAATGCCCCGGACCGTGTGCGCCCTCGCCCTCGGTGAAGACAGGCTCGGCACATTTTTCCCAGCACTTCGGATCCAGCGGATCGCCGCCGCGGAAGGTCAGTCTGCCGAGGCAGTAATGGCGGCACCAGCTGCCCGCTGCCGAGTAGATGATGTGCACCGTACCGTCCTTTTCGAGCACCTGCGGCCCCTCATTGACGGCAGGCAGGCACTTGCCGGACTTGGTGGGACCGCTGCCGCGCTTCTCCCAGTCGTACTCCGGCGTGCTGAGCAGCACGCGCGCGCCGCAAAGCTCGGTCGGAGACTTCATCGGCGCGATATAGATATTCTGGTGCGTGTTTTCACGGCTCTCCCAACCCGACCAGACAAAGTAGAGCCTGCCGCCGTAGGGCAGCACCGTGCCGTCGATCGCCCAGCAGCCGCTGCCGTCGTCGAGCATACCGACAAGCTCATACGCGCCGTCCGGGCGACCGTTTGTCGATTTCAGCACGTACATGTGATGGTTGACGTTGGCGCCGTCATCCGCCGCAACATAGCAGTACCAGTTGCCGTCCAGGTAATGGATCTCGGGCGCCCACAACTCCTTGGAATAGGGCTTGCCCGCCGCGGGACGGAAAATGCACTTGCCGTCCTGCTTCAGGTGGTGAATATTGTCCGCCGAACTGACGGCAACACCGCCGTCGGCGCTGTAGACATAGTAATACCGATCCTCAAAGCGCACGACAAACGGGTCGGCGCCGTTTTCGGTGATCGGGTTCCTGAAAGTTTCGGTCATATTTACCTCACGATAGATATAATTCATCCTCTGTTAGTTTAACACAGGACAGAGAATATGGCAATACAAAAAAGCCGCTTTCTTTGTGTGATATGTTTGAAAGATTTCCAAAAATATTTTTGAAATATGTATTGCTTTTTTGCAGCGGGTATGGTAAAATGTAATCCGCATTGTGAAAAAGCAACCTATCGGAGGAAATATAAAATGACGACTCTTGAACTTGTACTCGGTATTATTCTTCTCATCGGCGCACTGTTCCTCGTTGTCGCCGTTCTGATGCAGCACGGCAAGTCGAAGAACCTGTCCGGCACGATTGCGGGCGGCGCAGAGACTTTCTTCGGCAAGACCAAGGGCAGAGCGATCGACAAGGTGCTCTCCAGAGTCACCTCGGTTGTCGCTGTTGTGTTTGTTGTGCTTGTTGTCGTGATCTACGCGATCGAGAGCCCCAACTACACGCCCAATACGCGCGTGAACACCGGTCTCGGCGGCGATGACTACTACGGCGTTGCCACGTCGGCAACCACCACCGAAGCTACCGAACCTGCGGCGACGGAAGCAACCGATTCCACCACCGCAGCCGAATAATTCAAGTATGTATGCCGAATCCGCTTTTGGTTGAAACTGATCAAAAGCGGATTTTTTTGTGCGGAAAAGGAAACCATGAAAAGAAACAAAAGAAAGAAAACAAACGGCGGCGCGCCCGAAAACGTGGCAAAAGCCCTGCGCCGCCGCAGCCGCGTGAAGCGGCAGACGGCGGGCGGGCGCGGCAAAGCCGCGCCGCACCGCACGGCGGAAACCGTCACGCTGGAGGGCGTTTTTGCCGCGACCGAGCGCGGGTTCGGCTTTGTCACCGTGACCGAGGAATCCCCGCTGACCGAGGATATCTTCATCCCCGCGAGAAAGCGCGGCGGCGCGATGGCGGGCGACCGTGTGACCGTCGCCGTGCGGAAGCGCGACCTGCGCCCGACGGCGGGCGGCGACTTCCGCATTGAGGGTGAGATCACCGGCATTCTCTCGCGCGGCTTTAACGAGCTGTGCGGCACACTCGTCGAAACAGAGGGCGCGGAGCGCCGCTTTGCGCCTTTCCGCGTCATCCCGGACAATCTGCGGCTTGCCGACGCGGTGGAGATTGCAAGCGCCGCCGATGCCGCGCCCGGCGACAAGGTGCTTGTGCGCATCACCGACTACGGCGACAACCGCCGCCCGCCGCGCGGCGAGATTCTGCGCAGCCTCGGCGCTTCCCTATCGCTCGGCGCCAACTATGAATCCGTGCTGCTTGCCGCCGGCATCCGCACCGAATTCCCGGACGAGGTGCTACGCGATGCCGAGCACGCCGCAGCGGAGCCGATCAGCCCCGCAGGCAGGCTGGATCTGCGTGATGCGGCGATCCTCACGATCGACGGCGCGGATGCAAAGGACCTCGACGATGCGATCTCACTGGAAAAGACCGCAGACAGCTGGCTGCTCGGCGTCCACATCGCCGATGTCTCGCACTATGTCCGTGAGGGTTCGCCCACCGACAAGGAGGCAATCGCGCGCGGCACGAGCGTCTATTTCACCGACAAGGTTGTGCCGATGCTGCCCGAATGCCTCTCCAACGGCGTCTGCTCGCTGAATGCGGGTACGGACAAATACGCGCTCAGCGCGCGGATCACCCTGGACAAGCAGGGCAGGATCAAGGACTGCCGCGTGGAAAATTCGATCATCCGTTCCAAGGTGCGCGGCGTGTACAGCGAGGTCAACGACCTCTTTGAAAAGAAGAGCAAATCGAAGTTCTACGCAAAATACAAGCCTGTCTACAAAATGCTCTGCGACATGTACCCGCTCTATCAGCTGCTGGCAGCAAATTCGACCGCACGCGGCGTACTTGAGCTGGAAAGTGCCGAGGCGAAGATCATCCTCGATGACGCCGGCATGCCGGTGGACGTCGTCAAGCGTGAGCGTGGCGACGCGGAGAAAATGATCGAGCAGTTCATGCTCACCGCCAATGAGGCAGTCGCGCGCTTCATGTGCGCAAAACGCGTGCCCTGTGTCTTCCGCGTGCACGAAGCCCCTTCCGAGGAAAAGCTGACGACCTACAAAAACTTCGTACACAACCTCGGGCTGTCCATCCTGCCGCTGAAGGCCGAAAAACTGACGACCGGCGCATTCGCGCCCGTCCTCGCCGAGGCGGAGGAAAAGGGATTCGGCAGTGTACTCTCGCGCATCACGCTGCGCACGCAGATGAAAGCGAAGTACAGCGCCGTGCGCGGCGACCACTTCGGACTCGGGCTGGAATACTACTGCCACTTCACGTCCCCCATCCGCCGCTATCCCGACCTGTCGGTGCACCGCATCCTGAAATACACGCTGGCAAACGGTGCGCCCGCCGCCGCAAAGCATTATGCCGCGTTTGCCGCCGAGAGCGCCGAACGTTCGAGTGAGAATGAGCTGCGCGCTCTCTCCGCCGAGCGGGACATCGAGGATCTGTACAAGGTCATTTACATGCAGAAAGCCGTTGGCGAGACCTTCGATGCGGTCATCAGCTCGGTGACCTCGTTCGGGCTGTTCTGCGAGCTGGAAAACACCTGTGAGGGGCTGATCCCGATCGAGCGGCTCGGCGAGGGCTACAGCTTTAGCGAAGACGCGCTCACGTTGTCGCGCGGCAAGCATGCCTACAAGCTCGGGCAGCCGCTCCGCGTCCGCGTGACCGAGGCAAACGTCCTGCGCCGCCGCGTCTATATGGAGCTTGCGGAAGAAGAAAGCGGAAAGAAGAAGAGATAAAGCCGCGTGCGAATCGTCGGGGACGCAATAAATACCGTATGGCAGGCGCTTGCTCCCGCCGCATCTCCGCCTTCCCCCGTGGGGAAGGCTATACTATACCTCACGAAAAACCGCCCTCATGCGAGGGCGGTTTTTCTGCGGTTGACTTTGACAGCGAAATATGATAGAATACACTCTGGAGACGGCGGTAAAACCGCCGTATAATTTTCAATGAAAAGCATCAACAAACGATTTGCAAAGATCCGCATCGTCTCAAAGATGGTGCAGTACAGCGACGAGACCGATGCCACCGAGGCGCTGACCGAGGAAGACATCACGAAAGAATCCTCCACGCTGACGACCGATTGCACGATCGCCGACAAGGGCGACAAGCTGGAGATCGAATACGAGGAGAGCGAGATCACAGGCATGGACGGTTCGACGACAAAACTCTTTTTTGACACGCGCGAACCGACCGTGGTCAGCCTTCTGCGCGAGGGGAGCGTGTCCTCCGCCTTTGTCTTTGAGGAGGGGCGGCGGCATCTCTGCGTCTACAACACGCCCTATTTCCCGATTGAGCTGTGCGTGGACACGAAAGAAATGCAGAATACCCTGACCTATCGCGGCGGCAGCTTTCACACGGTCTATCTCGTCGAGATGAACGGTGTGCTTGCCGAGCGCGCCGAGGTCACGATCACCCTGCTGACCTGAAATCAACCGAAAGGAGCGCCGCATGGAAGTCGAGATCAAAAAAGAATACAAGACCCCGAGCGGCGTTTATGTCCTTTTCGGCGAAGAGGATTACCTCAAGCGGTTCTATGCCGCAAAGATCCGTGAGGCGCTGCTCGGCGACTCCCCCTATGCCCTCTTCAACCATGTGATCTTCACGCCGAAGAACTTCACCGCCGACGCCGCGTCCGACGCGCTGATGACCCCCCCCGTCTTTGACGAGAAGAAGCTGATCGAGCTCTCGGAATTCAACTTCACCGAGCTGAAAGCCGCCGAGACAGATGCACTGCTCGAATTTTTCGAGGCGGCAAAGGCGTATGACACCGTCGTGGTGCTGATGACGCTGACCGACGGTGCACTGGACTACGGACAGGCAAAGGGCGCGAAGATCACAAAGCCCTCGGCACTCTATAAAAAACTGAACGCTGCAGCCAAGCTCGCCTATCTGCCGCACGCGACCGTGCGGGAACTTGTCGTCTGGGCGGGCAAGCACTTCGCCAAGGACAAGCTCACCGCCGACGAGCGGACGCTTGCGCACCTTGTTGATGTGGCGGGCAGCGACATGTCCGCGCTTGCCGGCGAGATTGAAAAGCTCTGCGTGTATCTGCACGCCGTCGGGCGGGACACGCTCACGGCGGCGGACATCGACCTTGTCACCGCAGCGACCAAAGAGCTGGAGCCGTTTGCCCTCTCCGGCGCGGTGCTGGACGGGGACACCGACCGCGCGCTCTCGATCCTCCGCACCATGGAGGAAAAGCGCGTGCGTCCTTTTTCCGCCTTTGCGGGCATTTATTCCACCTATATCGACCTGTACCGGGTGCGCGCCTGCCTCGACGCAGGGCTGCCGGTGAGCGAGGTCGCAAAAAAGCTGAAAATGCACGAATACCGCACTAAGCTCTACGCCGCCGCCGCGAAGAAAACCACAAGCGCGCGGCTCGGCGTCGTCCTGTCGCTCTGCCGCGAAGCGGACCTCGCCATCAAGAGCGAGAGCAGCGATTACGGGCGTCTGCGCGCGCTGGTCTGCGAGGCGGCAAGATGAGCGGCAAGCTGAAAATTGCCCTGCCGGTCATCGTCGAGGGCAAATACGATAAAATCAAGCTGGATTCCCTGCTCGATGCCAACATCATCACCACCGGGGGGTTCGGCATCTTCAACAGCCGCGAGAAAAAAGCGCTGATCCGCCGCCTGTGCGCGGGCGGCGTCATCCTGCTCTGCGACAGCGACGGCGCGGGTAAGGTCATCCGCGGCTATCTCAAGAGCTTTCTCCCGCCCGAGCGGGTCTACGACCTCTACATTCCCAAAATTGCGGGCAAGGAGCGGCGCAAGCGCATCGGCTCCAAGGAGGGGACGCTCGGCGTGGAAGGCATGGACGCCGAACTGCTCCGCGCGCTGTTCGCGCCCTACGCGACGGACAGTCTCCCCGCGCGCACCCCGATCACCAAGGCGGATTTCTATGCCTATGGGCTCTCCGGCGGCGCAAATGCCGCCGCACTGCGCGACGCACTCGCCGCGCAGTTTGACCTGCCGGGCGGCATGACGGCAAACGCGCTCCTCGGCGCGCTCTCCGTTCTGTGCAGCCGCGAGGACTTTGAAGCCGCTGCCCGCGCGGTGGCGGAAAAATTTACGTGAGGATTTTTCGGCAAAACGCCGACAAATAAGCAAATGGAAAAGATCAAGAATTTGTACAGAAAATACCACGAGCAGATCGCCTACGTTTTCTACGGCGGACTGACCACAGCGGTCAACTTTCTCGTCTTCGGGCTGTTTGCAAGCCTGCTTCGCATCGACGAAATGGAGGCACAGCTCATCGCCTGGTTCGCCTCGGTGCTCTTCGCCTTTGTCACCAGCAAGTTCCGCGTGTTTGAAAACGGGCACAGCGGCAATGCCTTCCGTGAATTTTTGGGCTTTTTCGGCGCGCGGGCGCTGTCCGGCGTCATTGAGAACGGCGGCTTCTGGATCTTCGCCGAGCGGCTCAGATACAACGGCTACATCGTCAAGCTGGCACTTGCCGTCTTTGTCGTCATCTCCAACTATGTGCTGTCCAAATTTCTGATCTTCCGAAAAAAGTGAAAGGAGCATTCCCATGAAGAAACTTGCCATCCTTGCAGCCGCACTTCTTCTTTGCGCCTCTCTCGCCTCCTGCGGCGCTGCTGCGGGAAAAAACGAATCCTACCGCGACAGCAGCGACCTGTACTATGCCGAGACCACCGCGGCAGGCTATGACATCGGGTATCTCGAGCCGTCCGCCGCAGGCGACAGCTACAAGAGCGAAAGCAGCGACGGCTCTGACGGCAAGGACACCATCCGCGAGGAAAAGCTGGTCTACACCGCAAATGTCACGCTGGAATCCGAGAATTTTGACACCGCGTCCGACGCGCTGCACCAAAAGATCGCTTCGCTCGGCGGCATCATCATCTCGGAAAATGCCTACAATCTGAACGGCAAGAGCTACGGCAATCGTTCGATGAACATGAAAGTGCGGATTCCGCAGGAAAGCTATGAGACCTTCCTCACCGGGCTCTCCGACATCTGCAATGTCGCCGAAATCAACCGCTATGTGGATAACCTCACCGAGCGCTACTACGACAACGAAAACCGGCTGAAATCCTACCGTATCCAGGAGGAGCGCCTGTTTGCCATGCTGGAAAAGGCGGAGAGCGTGTCCGAAATGCTCGAGATCGAGAGCCGTCTCTGCGACGTGCAATATCAGATCGAAGCCCTGACCAACACGCAGCGCACCATCGACAACGACGTGCGCTATTCCACCTTCAATCTCACGCTTGCCGAGGTAAAGAAGTTCACCACGCCCGAGCCCGAGACCTTCGGCGATAAGTTCAAGGAAGCCGTCGGCGGCTCGGTCGAGAGCTTCGGTGTCTTCTCCGAAAATCTCCTGTTCTTCTTCATCTATGTTCTGCCCTATCTCCTCTGCATCGCCGTCGTTCTCATCATCGTTCTGGTGATCGTCAAGGTGTCGAAGAAAAAGAAAGAAAAGAAGCAGGACTGATGTTGCATAAAAAAGAACCACCCGTGCGGGTGGTTCTTTTTTATGCTTATACCCAGTTTTCGTCCTTCTCGGGGGGAACTTCGGCTTTGCGCCATTTTGCGGTGAAGTAGAACGCAAGGGAGAGCGCCATGCCGATGACCCAGCCGATCGGCCAGGAGAGCCAGATGCCCGTGGTGGCGAGCGCGGTCTGCGACAGCGTGAGCGCCAGCACGACGCGCAGGACAAGGTCGGTGAACGTGGCGATCATGAAGCGCCCCATCATGCCCGCGCCGCGGAGTACACCGTCGGCAACGAGTTTTGCCGCGATGAGGAAATAGAACGGCGAGATGATGCGTAAAAACTGCACACCGACATCCATCGCCTCGCCGGTGGGGCTGTCGAGGAAGATATAGACCAGCCAGCGACCCGCGCCGAAATAGAGCGCGATGATCGGCACGCAGAGCGCAAACACCAGCATGAGCCCGGCGCGGAAGCCCGCCTTGATGCGGTCATACTTCCCTGCGCCGAGGTTCTGCGCCGTGAAGCTGGACACGCCGTTGCCGAGTGTGGTGAGCGAGGTGGTGACCATGTTGTTCAGCTTGACCGACGCGGAATAGCCCGCCATGACCGCCGAACCGAAGCTGTTGATGACACCCTGAATGACGATGTTGCCGACCGAGATGAAGCTCTGCTGCAAAATGCTCGGGACGGCGACGACCGCAACCTTGCCGAGCAGTTTCCACGAAAACAGCGGCGCACGCTCCGTCGTCTCAACGGCATGCAGATGCTTAAAGACAAACACAAGCGCCAAAATGCAGCTGACGCCCTGGCAGAGGAAGGTTGCCCATGCCACGCCGTCCACGCCCATGCCGAAGCCCGCGACAAAGAGAATATCCATGCCGATGTTGGAGAGCGAGGAGCAGGCGAGGAAGATAAACGGGGTCTTGGAGTCGCCGAGCGCCGCAAAAATGCCGGTGGATACATTGTAGAAGAAAACGAACGGCAGACCGAGGATGTAGATGTCGAGATAAAGCTTGGAGTCGGCAAAGACGTTCTCCGGCGTGTTGATGAGGTGCAGGAGTCCGTCGCCGAAGAGCCCGCCGACCGCCATCAGCGCGGCGCACAGCACGCCGCAGAAGATGAAAGTCGTGCTGACCGCCGTCTTCATATCCTTATGCTGCTTGGCGCCGAAGAGCTGCGCCACAATGACCGACGCGCCGATGTTGCAGCCAAAGGCAAACGCAATAAAGATCAGCGTGATCTCATAGCTGTTGCCGACGGCGGCAAGCGCATCATTGCCGATGAATTTGCCGGCGACAAAGCTGTCCGCAATGTTGTACAGCTGCTGAAAAATAATACTGCCGAAAAGCGGCAGGCAGAACCGGCGCAGAACGCGCGCAGGTTCACCGACGGTTAAATCGCGATTCATATTTGTTCCTCCGAAAGCAGTTTGTCGATGCAGACGATTTTAGTGCAGAGTGCGAGAATATGCGTTGCCGCGGTGGCATCCTCCACGGTGGCAAAAGACGGTGCGATGCGGATGTTGCGGTCATCCGGGTCGATGCCATGGGGGTAGGTCGCGCCTGCGGGTGTGAAGCGCACGCCGAGCGACGCGCACATGGCGACCACGGCGCGGGCACAGCCGCGCGGCGTGTTGTAGGACAGGAAGTAGCCGCCGCGCGGTTCTGTCCAGTCGGCAACGCCGGTGCCGTCCAGCTCTTCATGCAGCGCACCGTACACCGCCTCGAATTTCGGACGGAGATGTGCCGCATGCTTCTGCATCTGCGCGGCAAGCCCCGCGCTGTTCTTGAAGAAGCGGGCATGGCGCAGCTGGTTGAGCTTATCGGGTCCGATGGTGGCAAACTTCAGAAAACCCTTGATGTCGATGAGGTTGGCAGGGCTTGCCGCCACGGCGGAAATGCCCGCGCCGGGGAAGCTGATCTTGCTCGTCGAGCAGAATTCATAGACGAGGTCGGGGTTGCCCGCCGCCTCACACAAAGCGAGCAGATCGGGGATCTTCGGTGTGTCCGCGTCAAAGTCGTGGATGCAGTAGGCATTATCCCAGAAGATGCGGAAGTCCTCCGCCGCCGGGCGCAACGCGGCAAAGCGGCGGATCACGGCGTCACTGAAGATGATGCCGGTCGGATTCTGATATTTCGGCACACACCAGATGCCCTTGACGGTCGGGTCGGCGGCGTATGCCTCCACCGCGTCCATATCCGGTCCGTCGTCGTGCATCGCGATCGGAATGAGTTCGAACCCGAAGTGCTCGGTGATGGCGAAGTGCCGGTCGTAACCCGGCGCGGGGCAAAGAAATTTGCGGTGCTCCACACGGCTCCACGGTCTTGCGCCGCAGATGCCGTCGGTCATGCCGTGGCTGACGAGCAGGAACATCAGTTCCAGACTCGAGTTGCCGCCGACAATGGTGCTTGCCGTGTGCGTACCCAGCATGTGCGCGAGCAGCCGCCGTGCCTCCGGAATGCCGTCCGGTCCGCCGTAGTTGCGGCAGTCCATACCGCTCTCGGAGTCGGTGACGCTGCGGTGATCCAGCACGTCCAGCATCCCCATCGACAGTGCAAGCTGCTCAGGCGCGGGCTTGCCGCGCGTGAGGTCGAGCGAGACGCCGCGGTCGGTATAGGTATGCAGCTTTTTTTCACAGGCGGCGCGCTCGGCTTCAAGTGCCGCCCGGGAAAGCCCGGTGTAGTTCATTCGTTTTCACTCCCTGCTTGACTTTTTGAACAGTAGCTATTATAATACGAATAAAGGCATGTGTAAACTGTATATTCGCCATATACGGCATATCAAATTTATATGGAGAAACCGACATGTACGCCAATTACGACTATTATCGCATCTTCTATTATGTCGCACGGTACGGCGGCGTCTCGCAGGCAGCAAAGGTGCTGTCTGCCGACCAGCCGAATCTGACCCGCGCGGTCAAAAACCTTGAAAGCGCGCTCGGCTGCCCGCTGTTTGCCCGTTCGCGCCGCGGCATGACGCTGACCCCCGAGGGGGAAAAGCTCTACGCGCATGTGCGCATCGCCTTTGAACACATTGAGGCGGGCGAAGCGGAGCTTTTGGAGAGCCGCAACCTGCAAAGCGGCACGGTCTTTGTCGCCGCCAGCGAGGTGGCACTGCGCGGGCTGCTGCTCCCGGTGCTGAAAAAGTACCGCACGCGCTACCCCGGCGTGCGCGTCCGCATCAGCAATCACTCCACGCCGCAGGCGGTGCGCGCCATGCAGGACGGCATCGCCGACTTTGCCGTGGTCACCACGCCGGTCGAGCAGTCGGCGTCGATCAGCGTCCGTCCTTTGCGGCAGTTCCGGGAGGCGGCGGTCTGCTCAGACGCCTTCCCCGCCCTCTGCGGTCGGCGCGTGACGCTCGCCGAGCTGAGCGCCTTTCCGCAGATCTCGCTGGCGGCGGGCACGATGTCCTATGCGTTCCATGCCGAGTTGTTTGCCGCGCACGGTCTGCAATTTGCACCCGACATCGAGGCGGCGACCGCCGATCAGGTGCTGCCGATGGTGGAGGCTGATCTCGGCGTCGGCTTTGTCCCGGAGCGGTTCGCGCGCGAAAACGGGCGGGTCAACATCATCGACCTTGCCGAGGAGATTCCGCCGCGCAGCATCTGCCTGCTCCGCCGCCGCGACCAGCCGCTCGGCGTCGCCGCGCGGGAGCTGGAGCGCCTCATCCTTGAAGCAGCGGATACATAAAAGCACGGTCCGAAACGCAAATTTCGGACCGTGCTTTTCAATTCTTTATTCGCAGCCGAGCTTTTTGCCGAGGCGGTCAAAGGCGAGCGCAACGGCGAAGCCGACGACCATCAGACAGACCTGCACGAAGAAGTCCGCCACCGATGCAAACTGCGTCGGAATCAGCGGGATGGTGGTGGCGGCGACGACGCCGAGAATGATATAGGACATCACGGCGGGATAGCGCGCAAACAGGCGGTTCACCAGCCGCGCGAGCAGCGCGATCGCCGCAATGCCGCCGATGCCGACCGGCAGCAGCACTGCAAAATCAAGGCTCTTCGCCCCATTCACCAGCGGCGCAAACAGCCCGAGGAAGATCAGAATGCTCGACAGGCTGAGCCCCGGCAGCACGATGCTGACGCCCCAGATCACACCCGTGAGCAGATACCAGAAGAAGTTCGGCACGATGGACAACCCGTCCTCGCGCCCGAGAAACAGAAAGAGCGTGAAAAACAGGACAAAGCTCGTGAAGAATGCGGGCGCGGAGCCGCGCGACGCGGGCTTCTCCCGCGCGGTGCGCAGCAGCGCCGGCAGCGTGCCGAGGATCAGCCCGACGAACGCCGCCGTGGCATAGGCGGGGTACGCCTGCATCGCCGCGCCGACGAGGTGCGCAAGCCCGAAGCAGCCGACCGCCGCGCCGAGCGCCACCGGCGCAAGCAAGGCAAAATGTTTTTTCAGATTTCTGATCGGTGCGGCGAAGACCTCCATCACCGGCTGATACAGGCCGAAGACGATGCAGAGTACGCCGCCGCTGACACCGGGCAGAATGCCGCCGACGCCGATGATCAGCCCCTGCACAAAGCGCAGAAGCAGGTTGCCGAGCGACGCACCGCCGATTTGAATACGTTTCATGCTTATCCTTTTCCATTCGTATTTTCTGCCCCTATTCTACTACATTTGCGCCGTCGGCGCAAGAGCCCTGCGCAAGTCTTAACAAAGTCTTCATATTTCCATCGCATGCGCATAGAATAATACCCCGAACTTTCCCGGAAAGGATGCTCTTCTATGTCTATCAAGCCGAAAGCACTTGCCGTATCTGTCGCCGTGCCCCTTGCCATCGGCGGTCTCGCCGCACTGATCTCGGACGGCGGTGCCGAAGCCTACGGCGCATTGAACCGCCCCGCGCTGTCCCCGCCCGCATGGCTCTTCCCCGTCGTGTGGACGGCGCTGTATATCCTGATGGGCGTCGCCGCTTATCTCGTCGCCGTGTCGGACGCCGACAGCGCGCAGAAGCGCACCGCACTGCTCTTTTACGGCGTGCAGCTCTTCTTCAATTTCCTTTGGCCGATTGCATTTTTCAACTTCGGCGCCTATTGGTTTGCCTTTGTGTGGATTCTCCTGCTGTTTGCGCTGATTTTTGTCACGGCGGTGCTGTTTTACCGCATCACGCCCGCGGCGGGATGGCTGCTCTTGCCCTACCTGTTCTGGGTCGCCTTTGCGTCCTATCTGAACTTCGCCGTGGCGAGCCCCCACTGAAAAAGCGGTGCACCTGTCGGTGCACCGCTTTTTATATTATTCTATTTTTTTGTGAGCATCTGTAAAAGCAGAAGCACGTCCCGCAGCTCAATCGTCGTTTTGCCGTAGTAGGCGTTGCCATCGATCACGTCTCCGCCGGCAACGGCGCGCAGGGCGCACAGTACATCGCGCAGATCCGTCTTGCCGTCCCCGCTAAAGTCGCCGAGCGGGGTATAGACAGGTGTCACGCCGTCGGCAAAGGCTGCCCTGACGCTGCCCGTATTGCGGGCGGGATCAAAGCCGTCCGCCGCGGCGGGCGCGAAATCCAGCAGGATGCCGCCCGCGCGGTACGCCTCAATGACAGCGTCCACGCTGCCGGAAAGGTAATTCTGCCCGCAGAGTGCGCTCCCCACCGTCCCGCTGCCGACTGTGGCTCCACTGCCGACGCGGATGGTCAGCCTGCCGCTGTAGATGCCGTAAGGCGCGTTTGCGGCAAACATGCGGTTACCGCCGTAAAGCTGTGCAAAGCTGCCGCCGCGCAGCGTGATGCAGCAGTCCTTGTCCGAGGAGGCGCTCGCAACTGTATCGTAGAGCGTGTCGCTCGGCTTGGTCGCCGCACGTTCAGCATACAGGTTATAACCGACCTTGAGATTCCATGTGCCCTTTGTCTTCGCCGTCTCGGTGAAGGTCACATCGTTGTAGCAGGCGTAAAAGTCGGACGCACTGCCCGCGTCCAGCGTAAGATTGTCAAAGGTAACGGCGCTGCCCGCTTTGAAGAGCCCGCCCGTCAGCTTCAGGACGGCACCCGTCCCCTCGCCGACAATGGTCAGCCCGTCCGTGTAAAGCGGCGTGAACACCTTCATCGCCGAGGACACCTCACCGACGACATGCAGCGTGCCGCCGCTGCCGAGGCGGGCAAATGCAGTTGCAAGGCTGCTCACAGGGTCATCCTTTGTTCCCGCACCGCCGATGCGTCCGGCAGCGGAAATGTACACATCGGACCCTTCAAAGCCTTCGCGCGTGCAGACGCCGCCGAAGATGGCGTCATACATGTACTTTGCATAGACGACATACCCCGCATCTGAGGGATGCAGGCTGTCCGTGGCGCAGAAGAAGTTCTTCGTGCCGTTTTCGATATCCGCCATCGTCTCCGGGAACAGCAGCGCATACAAATCAACAAAAGTGAACTTGTCCGCATCCTTTGCCGACAGCGTCTCGGCGATGTGCCGCTGTGTCTGGCGGATGACCGTGACGCCGCGCAGGGATACCGCATCGCTTGTCGATGTGGCGTTCATCGGCAGGGCGCTGGTGATAAACACCTTCTTCACGCTCGGCAGCGCGGCAAACTTTTCGATCAGCGCCGTGTAATCCTCAGTGTAGGAGAGCAGCGCGCCGTTTGTACCGCCCGCCGTGCGCGCATCGTTGATGCCGAGCGAGAAAACGATATAGTCCGGATCGGTATTCTGATACGCCATGCTGCAGGCGAAGGTGTTCGGATAGCAGGTGTTTGCTGAGGCGAGCACGCCGGTGGCAGGCACGCCGCAATCGGTGATGACCGCCTCTCTGCCCGCCGCATCGAGAAGCGCAAGCAGCTGCGCGGGATAGGAACGGGTTGCAGGCATCGAGGAGCCGGTGCCCCAGGTGATGCTGTCACCGATACAGAGGATGCGCAGCGGCTCGTCCACGGTCTGCGCTTTGCCGTTTATAAAGTCAAAGCGCTTGCAGACCGGCAGGCTGACGCCGCTCTCCGCCGTCAGGCGCGCCGCCTTGTTCTCGCCCGCGCGCGCCTTGACCTGCGTGGCATCCAGTACCGTGCCGTCAGCAAAAACAGCGCCCGCACCGATGTGCACATCCAGGTTGCCGCGGAGCAGGAAAGTATACTCAGGAGTCACCTGTGCCGCCGCAATCTCATAGCCCGTAAAGCTGCCGCCGTCGATGGTCAGCGTAATGTCGCCGTCCGCCGTCTGCAGCGCCGCATCGGCGGTAAGCAGCGTGCTTGTACGCACGGGGCGGTCGGCAATGGAATAATACCGCCCCTGCAGATAGACGGGGCAGTCGAACACGCCGCCGTGAATCGTAAGGCTGCCGCCCGCCGCGAGGATTGAATTGCCCGAGAGCGAGAACGCCTCATAGGAACGGTTGCTGCCTGTCCGGCTGTAGCTGCCCGTGCCGAAATGTCCGCCGTTGATCGTCACGGACACAGGCGCCGTCAGGCTGCCGAGCATGGTCTGCGACACATTGCGGAAATTGCCGCCGCCGAAATAGGCGAAGTCGCCGCCGTTTACCGTCACGCTGTAGGGATGCGTCGAGATCAGATCCGTCTCCGGCGTGGTGAAGTTCGCCTCGGGCATGGTGCCGCCGAAGAAGCCGAGCTTGCCGCCGTCCTTCAGCGTGGTTTTGCAGTTTTCGGTAAAGGTGACATTGTTATAGCCGCCGAAAATATAATAGGTGTACTTTGTGATCGAGATCGGCGTGTCGATGACGATGTCATATGCTGCGGGTGCAGGCAGGAACTGCAGCCGCATGGCAAGAATCAGGCTGCCGCCCGCCGAAGTGATCTCCAGCCTGCCGGACTGCGCCGGAATCTGTGTCTTCTTTCTGATTGTCGTATCGCCGCAGAGCACGATGCGTCCGCCCCTGCCGTCGAGCAGCGCGACCGCCGCATCCATGCTGCCGCACGGAGAGGACGCCGATGCGCCCGTACCCGTGCCGCCGTCCGCGACATAAACCGTACGCACCTCGGCGGCAAATGCGGGCATGCAAAGCATGCAAAGAATCGCCGCTGCAGCAAGCAGACGGGCAAATTGCTTGACAATCTTCATTGGGAATACCTCCGTCGCATATGAACTCACCATAGAGTATAGATTGTCGCCGCGCGGCTGTCAATGTGTTTTCCGCCACCATCTTTGTATTTTTCAGCATTTCAACAATGAAAAAGGGCTTGCTTCCGTGTGAAAAAAACTGCCTGTTTTTCGCCGCACCCCTTGACGGAAGAGCATGCTCTATGGTAAAATATTATGGAAACAGTATGTCAAAAAAAGAGCATGAAAACGCGAACGGGAAAGGCCCCGGATCCGGCGGCTGCGACCTGCATACGAAGGATGTAAAACGGTTTGCGAAAGCGACTGAATCATAAACAGTAAAAGGAGACTTCGGCATGGGATTATTCGAGAAAAAGTACTGCGACATCTGCGGTGAGAAAATCGGCCTGTTCGGAAACCGCAAGCTGGAGGACGGCAACCTCTGCAAGACGTGTGCGGGTAAGCTGTCCCCGTTCTTCAGCGAGCGCCGCCGCTCGACGGTGGAGGACATCAAGCGTCAGCTTGCCTATCGTGCGGAAAACGAGAAGCGGCTTGCCGACTTTTCCCCGACGGTCACCTTCGACGGCAGTCAAAAGGTCCATATCGACCCCCTGGGCGAATTGTTCATCGTCTCGGGTCTGTCCAACTGGCGCAGCGGCAACCCCGACCTGATCCGCCTGTCGCAGGTGTGTGCGGTTGATACCGACATTCGGGAAAACAAAGAAGAGATCTTCTGCAAGGATGCCGAGGGAAATGAAAAAAGCTACTCCCCGCCCCGCTACAGCTGCGACTATGAGTTCAATGTGACCATCCATGTAGACACCCCCTGGTTTAACGAGATTGAACTGGAGCTGAGCGACGGCAACCGCCCCGAGAGCCGCTACTCCGACCTGTACCGCGAGTATGAGCGGAAGATGCACGAGCTTGCGGATCTGCTGATGCGTCGGGACAGCCGGTATTTTATGTGCGACGGTGACGGCACGATGCAGCAAATACCCGCCGAGGAGAACATCCAGGCGCCGACGGCAGCACCGGCAGCAGCGGCGGCCGCAAATACCGCTGCGGGCGATGCATGGCAGTGCCCCGCCTGCGGCGCGGAGAACAGCGGCAAATTCTGCGCAAACTGCGGCGCGGCAAAGCCCGCGGCGCGCATCGGCTGCGCAAGCTGCGGCTGGACGCCCGCCCCAGGCCAGAGCGTCTCCAAATTCTGCCCGGAATGCGGCAAGCCGCTGGCTTGAGCCGCCCTGCACCGAAAGGCGGTGACGGCCATGGGTTTGTCCCTGTTTCGCGCAAAGTCGAAACGCACGGATAACGCCGCCGCGCTGTCCGTCCTCTCGACCTCCTGCGGGCATATGTGCTTTACCTACTCCTATTCTTTTACCGTGCGGAAAAGCGGGGATCGCCTGCTTTTTTGTGCCGACTGCTTTGCCGATCGCGCGGAATGCCGGGTCGAGATCGAGGACCAACCGATCACCAAGGCGGAAAGCGAAACGTTTTTTCGCATCCTGGACGAAGAGGTGCTGCTCCGGACTTTGAAAAGCTATCGGAAGCCGCGCTGGTCCCGCTGCATCCAGGTCGCCGACGAGACCCTGTATTCGACCCTGCTTCGCTTTGCGGACGGCACGGAATACAACGCCGAAACGGGCGTCGGCGAGACAATGACCGCTTTTTTCTACCGTCTTGCGCGCAAGTACGGCGAGACGGCGGTGTGCGATCTGAACCACGAGACAACAGATCAAACGGAGGAAACTGTATGAGTATCTTTGACAAACTGAAGAACGCCGCCGCTACGGCGGCAACCCCCGCCGCTGCGGCGGAAAGCAAGCGTGACACCTTCACCTTTGCCGCCCTGCCCGAGAGTCTTGCCCAATTGCAGGCGCTCCCCGAGGCGAGCCTGGATACGCCCGCGAAAACGGCGGCGCTGTGTGTGCTGGCACTCTGCGCCTATGCCGCAGACAAAGCCACCGGCACCGAGATGCTGAACTGGCTGCGCGGACCGCGCCCGCTCGGCGGTCAGGACATTTCTTTTCTGGATGACCGCTTCCGCGACGGCAAGACCTATCTGCCCTTCACTTATTTCGCGGGGGCAACGGCGGACAATAACTACACGCCCACACAGCCCTACACCGTCACGGTGGAGGAAAATCACACCTCCGCCGCCGAGCCGGGCTACAGAAAGCTGTTCATTCCTTGCGGCGGCGCGGACGATCCGCGCCCAATCAAGCTGCGGCAGCGCGGCAGCGACGGCAAATGGTTCCTGTGGGAGCAGTATCTGCTGACCGGCGTGCGCACGCCGAAGGCAGCCGACCCCTGGGCATAACGAAAGCTTCTTCGGGTGCCATCCGAAAAACGAACTTCAAAACCCGTATTCGGTACGGTTCCCGACCCGGACGGCGGCCCCGATATTCTCACGGTACGCGGTCCGTCCAATACGCCGATGCCCCTCCCCGCCAACCGCTATCACTATGATGTGGAGCGCAACGGGCGCGTTACGGTCCTGGATGCGCTTCTCACCATAAAAGCCGTCCTTGCGGGCTCGTATACCGGGCGCTATGACGCGGATGCAAACGGATCTCTCGGCAGAAACGACATTGTCGCCGTTCTGAAAGCGGCAGCCGCCTCTTGATGCGGGGTTTTACGGCCGGTGCGCCGACCGCCACGGAAAACAACCAAAAACACAGCCCATCCGAGAGGATGGGCTGTGTTTTTTTATAGGGTCTCCCTGCTTTGCGCAGGCTTTTGCAACCGGCTTTTTACGAATTACTTCTCCTCTGCCGGGGTCGCTCTGGTGATAACCGCCTTGCGCTCGGCAGCGATCCAATCAACCTTTGCGCCGAGGCGCTCGGAGATGAAGCGAATGGGCGTATAGGTGCGGTCGTTTTCAATAAATGCAGGCGTATCAAGCTTTACTTCCACGCCGTTTACCGTCGCAACGGATGCGCCGATAACAAAGCTGATGGTGACGGTCTCATTTTTTTCGTTCTTGCCGACAATCGTGACAAGCGACTGATCGCCATCCCAGAAGACCGTTGCACCGAGATTCTCCGCCACAAAGCGTGCGGGAAGCATCGTGCGGTCATTGACAATCTTCGGCGCGACATCGTTTGTCACTTTCTTGCCGAAGACAATGGCGTCCTTCTGACCGATGGTCAGGATGATCTGATTTGCCGTATTGTCCTTTGCCGTCCACTTTGCATACAGCTTGAAGCTGCCCTTGACCTTCGTCGAGAAATCATACTTTTCGGTCAGCGCCTTATCGGTATACCAACCGTCGAAGTCGTAACCCGCCTTGGTCGGTGCGGTCGGCTCACTCACTGTATCGTTCTTGTAAACCTCACAAGAGGCAACATTGCTGCCGCCGTTGGATTCAAACAGGATGGTATAACGCGTGACGAGGCTGCCACCGCCGCCGAGGCTCTTTTTATACAGGCGGATCGTGCCGGTGATCGTCGTGTAATTTGCCGCATCGGCAGGCTTAAACAGCCACTTGTAGTCCGTGTTGGCAACGACGTTCGTCGTATCGGCAAGCGGAGTCACGCCGTCATCGGCGACCCACTGAACCGTACCGGGAACGGAGAAGCTGCCGCCGACATCGGTCAGCGCCGCGTCACCGAGCGTCTTGCCGGAAACGATGATCGGCGTATACTTGGGTTCGCCGGTGGGAACAGCCCGCTTGATGATGAAGGTGTACGTCTTATCCGTCGCATCCATGCTGTCCGCCCAGACGGTGTTGGTCTTGTCGGTCAGCGCTACGGTCACGGTGTAGCCGGTCTCGTTGGCATTGGTCTCAACGTTGCCGCTCACACTGTAGTCTGCGGAGGCGGCGATCTTATAGGTCTTCGCCGTGCCGTCATAGGTGTAGACGGTCGTGTCCGCTGCGGGCGCGGTGATCTTCTTCGGCGAAACGGTCAGCGTTGCGGTCTTGACGCCGTTGTTGTCGTCGTCGTCATAGGTCGCCTGCACGGTGTAGGTGCCGGCAGTCTTGGGGAGACCGCCGTCCAGCGTGCCGGTCCCTGCGGTGTAAACATAGGTCCACATGGGATTTGCACCAGGGGTGATGCCGCTGATTTCGGCGTTCTCATACTGCAGCGCTCCGCCGGTGTATTCCAGCGTGCCGTCGGGGAAGGTGATGTTGGCGCTCACATCGTTCTTGTTCTGCACGGTAACGGTAATCGTGCCGGTCTTGCCTGCGTACTCGGGGGTGCCGTCGCCGTCCACATCCTTGGGCGCCACCGTAACGGTGACCGTGCAGCTGCCGGGCGTCGTTCCCGCGGTAAATGCGCCGGTGGCGGCATCCACGGAGCAGCCTGCAAGCGGCGCGGTGATGCTGTAGGACACGTCGCCCATGGCGCCGCTGACATTGCCGCTGAGGTCAGTGTTCTTGCCCTTGAAGACAGAGGCCGCAGGTGCGATCGCCGCGGGATCCTCCACCGCCGTAATGCTCCATGCGTAAGAGGCAAGCGGCGCGGACAGATCATAATTTGCCGTGTCGTAGCTCAGCGTTGCCGCAGCGGTATAGCTGCCAGCATAGGTCGCTTCGTTGCCCGTATAGCCGGAGACCGTCACATGTGCGGGCAGACCGGTCACCTCGACGGAATGCGCATTGCCGTCGTAGGGGAAGGAGGCGGGCGTCGTCCATGCGGCGCCGCTCATGTCCAGCGTTCCCTTGTCAATGGCGAACGTCTTCTCCACGGCAGGCGTCCAGGTGTAGTTGCTGCCGTCCTTGGCAGTCACGATCGCCTTCGCGCCCGTGCCGACGTCGGTGTTGCCCTCGTAGCGCACGGTGTAATCCTTGTCAAGCACAAGCGCGACACCCGATACATCCACGGTGACGGCGGGCATCTTCGGATTGCCGTCATAGTAGAACGGGCCTGCTGCGAGCGTGACATTCGGCACGACGGTCATGGCGGAAACATTCAGCACATAGGATGCCGTGGTCTTGCTGTGCGTGGCGGTCGCCGCTGCGGTTGCCGTAACGGTGACCGTGCCTGCGCCGACGATGGTGACCTCACCGGTGGAGGCATCTACCGTCGCCACGGCGTCATTGTTGCCGCTATAGGTGATGGCGCCGCCGCCTGCCGTGGCGTTCGACGCCGCATTTGTGAAGTTGCTGTCGCCGAAGGTCTTCGCGATGGGACCTGCATCGGCAAAGCTCACATCCTGCATCGGCAGCGCGGTGACGGTGTAGGTCACCTTGCCGCTCTTCGGTGCGGTTTTATAGTTCGTCTCGGCGGCATCCGGGGTGAACTTCCACCACAGATCCTTGGTGCCGAGCGTATCGAAATTGCCGGTAGCCATCGCTGTGCAGGCGTCATCGGTGTACCATGTCAGCTCACCGTTGACCGTCTCGGAAAGCACACCGTCGGCAGTCGCGGAAGCGGTCGCGGGCAGTGCCGCGCCGATGCTGGCAGCGTCCGTCGCGGGACGGGTGTAGGTATAATCGGCTCTGCCGATGGTAAACCGGCGGGTCTGCTCGGCAACTGCGTCGGAGCCGGTGCCTTCGGCAGCGGAAACGCCGATCCACCAGGTGCCCGCATCCTTGGGTGCGCCGGGCAGCTCGGTGCCAACGGCGCCGCTGCTGTTGTCGGCATACCACTTCACGGTCACAGCGCCGTCACCTGTGTAGGTGTAGTTCAGATCCTTGCCGGAGCCGACTTCCACGGGATTTCCGTCATAGACGATGGCGCCGGGGTCGGCGATGGTGATCGTCGCCGCGGACTTGCGGATGGTGGTGCTCGCAACCTCATTGTCCACAAATCCCGCCGCGACCGAAATATCGGTTCCGTCCGCCTGTGCGCCCTGCGCAACCAGAACTTTGAAATCCGCATTGCCGTTCACGCCGGTCTTTGCCCGGAAGGTTACTGTCATCAATACCGTTCCGGCGTTGACCGTACCGAAAGGATCTCCGTCTTTTCCGTTATAGGTGATGGAGACTTCGCCGGTCGTATTCGCATTGTCATCCGAGGTCATGATATCCACATGTGAAAATGCGTCCGTCGGGACAACATTTCCCTCCACCTGGAATTTTGTCGTATCAAACTTGATTTTCAGGCTGATATCCGCAACGCCTTCTACGGTGTTGGGGATGGTATAGGTCATTTTCAGTGTTTCGCCGGCATTCACCGAGGTCTTGTCCAGTTTCAGGCAAGAGCCCGCTGCAAACACTGCGGGCATCAGAGAAATGATGAGCGAAATCACAAGGAAAAGACTCAGAATTTTCTTTTTCAAAGTGAGGGCCTCCTTTTATTTTTGGTTAAAAATTGCGTTGGGTTTCTTGTTGTTGAAGTACCTGCGCACCTGCGTGGCGTCCGTGCCGGTAACGTGCCCGTCTCCGTTGACATCCGCACAAAGCTTCCTGTCCGCCTGCTCCTGCGCTGTTCCCGCTGTGAACACATTGGGATTCTTATTGTTGAAATACCGCAGGATCTGCGTCGCGTCCGTCGCGGTCACCCGTCCGTCGTAGTTCACATCGCCGTACAGCCACAGTTTGAGCTGACCGAGGTCGAGCGCCGTGCTGTCCACGGTGACGGGAACGATCTTGGGCACATACCTTTCCGGCTTGAAGACTGCCAGCTTGTATTCGCCCGCGGCGACGGTGTCAAAGCGGAACGCCTGATCGAACCGTTTGCCGTCTGCGTTTGCCGTTATACCTCCTTTCACAGCCGTGTACGCCGACGCCTTGCCATAGGTGCCGGTTTTCCACTCCGCCTTGATATCCTCATCGCTGACGCTGCCGGGATACAGCAGATATACAGCGTTGTCGGTGTTGTTCCAGCCGGTCGCCGTGCCGCTCACACGAACGCCGTCGCCCGGCTCGGTCGCGGGAGCGGCGGCACGCCATCTATCCGATATGCCCCACTCACAGTTTTCTGTGCCCGACCAAAAGCCCTGCCATGCGTTGTAGTTTGTGCAGTTCACGCCGTTGAGATGGACCGTGATGTAGTCCGGGTCCTTTGCCCACACGCCGTCGGCGTCCTCTTTGGGAACGAGGAGGTATAGATTCAGTATATACTCCTTCCCCGCCAGGAACTCCGTGTCCTTATCCATCTCCCACACAAATTTTTCCACCGTTACATCGGCGGGCAGACCGCCGATCTCCTTGTAGCCGGAGTCCGTATCGGGGTTCTCGCCCGCCACCGGCTCCTTGATGGTGAGGCTCAGGGTGCGGGTGGTCCGCTCATACTCCGGGAACACCCCATCGCCGATACCCATCAGTCTGCCGATGCTCCAGCTATAGCCGTAGGAATAGACATAGCTGCTCATCGACCACCAGTCGCCGTATCTTGCCTCCCGTAGGTAGTCAGAGCTTTTTGTGCCGTCCTCCCCATATCCGCCGGTGATGATGATGTCCACCTGCGTGCTGCCGGGGCGCACCGCATAGCCGCTCGGCGGCACGATGTAGAAGTAGTACTCGAAGTATTCGTCATCCTCGTCGATCGGCTCCCACTCATCGGTGGCTTCTCCCAGGCAGGCGTATTCAAATATCTCAAAGGCGCAGCCGGCGGGCGAATCGGCGGTGATGTAGGCCTCGCCCATCCGCCTGCCCATATAGAAGTCGTGCAGCCTGCCGCGCACTTCGGTCAGCAGCGTACACTCCTGCGCCTCTATGCCGACGCTGCAGATTGTCCCGCCTTTTGTGGAATAGAGGTATTCCGTCGTGACCGAGCCCGTGTTCTTCACGATAAACTTGGTATTGCTTGTAAAGCGGAAGCCCGACCGCGCCTCCAGCGTCACCGTTTTGTTGCGGTAGTTGCCGTTGTCCGCCCAGTCGGTCTGTCTGACCACCTTTTCGCACCGCACATCCATTGCGTTCTTTTTGATGGGGTTTGCGGTGGCGGGATCGGTCGCCAGCAGATCGCCGTTGACCATGTCCAGCAGCACCGTTTCGATGGGGGTGGAGTAGTCCTTCACCACATTGTATCTGAGCAGGTACATGTCGGCAAAGGGGCTGGAGTCTGCCAACTCCCATGTTGAGCCGTTGTACCACTCCAGCCGCACCTGAAAGGTGAGCTCCCGCGCCCTTGTGGTGGGGGTGCTGTTGGGAATGATGTAGCGTCCCTTTGTGATGCCGGTGGCGGGGTTGGTGGTCTTCGAGAGGGTGACGGCGGTGCCGCCCACCTCGCACCTGGCCTCACAGCGATAGCCCAGGTCCTTCATCTCCTGCGGCAGCTCGTACCAGTAGAAGTCGAAGTAGCGCATGCCGCTGGTGTTCACCGTGTAGGTGGGCACACCGCCGCCGATGAAGGTCGCGCCGTCCCGCAGGCTGCCCATGGTGATCTCGCTGCCGTCCAGCTCCGCCTTCACGAAGCCCCATGCGTTGGGGATGATCTTGGTCGGTGTACCATTGAGCGCCTTGAGCTCGAACATATAGCCCTCTGTTTTCGGATTTCCCGTATTGTAGTAGCTGAACATTTTACGGTAGCTGCTCTTGTTCAGCACCGAGAAAATGCCGTTGTTGTTCTGCACGGCGCTCCTGCCCAGCACCTCGCTGGCAAGATTATATATGTCGTCCGCGGTTTTCTGTACGACTTTCCAGCTCCCGTCTATAGGGACTCTGTACAGATCGCCGGAATCCGGTTCCGCCGTAAGGCGCTTGTAAATGGTGGCGTTCATCAGCTTTGCCGACAGATGGTAGCCCTTTCTGTCGGCGCGTGATGTGTTGCTTGACGAGGGGAAGAACGGCCGGATCCAGAAGGTATCGTGGAACTCGCCGCCGTTGACCGTCACCTCAGACGCGGTAAAGGGGTTCTCCTCGTCGAAGCTGGCGGCCGCCCACGCCTGCACATAATCAAGGAACACGCCGCCGCGAATGACGGTGAGGGGTCTGGTGCCGTCGCCCGGGCCGTTGAGCATGACCTTCTTTTCAAAGGTGCCGCCGCTGATCCAGACGCGCGGTACATTTTGCTTCCATTCGTCTTGGCCGGCATCCAGACGCACCGGTCCCTGGAAGGTGCCGCCGTTGATGCTCACCTTGCAGGAGTTCGCCGCCATCAGCGTATAGCCGCAGGAGCCGTTGCGCAGATCCCCGTACTCCTCCTCAAAGTACATTCCGTAGGAATGCTTCTCATTTTCATAGGTCTCCGGCGCGACATGGAGCGTACCGCCGTTGATGGTGACGGTTCCGCCGGCGTAGCAGTAGATCACGCGCCTCCACCTATTATTATTGCTTATGCTTTTGCGGACGTCCACCTTCAGCGTTCCGCTGTTGAGGGTGAGCTGTCCGTAGGACTGTATATCAAAGAGGTAGCACGAGTCGTTGTAGGTCGTGCCGAGGATGGTTCCCTTCTGGCCGGAGCTGCTGTCCAGCACCGTCAGGTTGCCGTGCTTGATCGTGAACATATCATACACGGCGGTTTTTTCGGAGTACATCCGCAGGGTGTGGCCGTTCAGGTCAAGCTGCTTCCTGCCCTTGACCTCCAGCGTCTCAAGGATGCCCACGCCGCTGTTCAGCTCGCCGGTGTCGATGTTCTGCATCAGCCTGACATAGTTTGCGCCGCTCTGGTCACTCAGCGCCGCCTCAAGCTGCTCGTAGCTGTAGATGCCGGTCCACTCGACCGCGCCCGCCCGCATGCCCGCGTTGGGCATGCAGGTGAGCAGCGCTGCCAGTGCAAGCGGCAGGAGCCATGCCGCAAGGCGTCCGAATTTTCGTTTTCTCATTCGGCTCTCCTTTATTTCAGATTCGTGAAAGCGTTGGGATTCTTATTGTTGAAGGATCTGCGTATCTGCGTGGCGTCCGTGCCGGTGACATTCCCGTCTCCGTTGACATCCGCGCAAAGCATCCTGTCCGCCTGCTCCTGCGCTGTTCCCGCTGTGAACACATTGGGATTCTTATTGTTGAAATACCGCAGGATCTGCGTCGCGTCCGTCGCGGTCACCCGTCCGTCGTAGTTCACATCGCCGTACAGCCACAGCTTGAGCTGACCGAGGTCGAGCGCCGTGCTGTCCACGGTGATGGGAACGATCTTTGGCACATACCTTTCCGGCTTGAAAATCACCAGCTTGTATTCGCCCGCGGCGACGGTGTCAAAGCTGAACGCCTGCGCCTGCATGCGCTTGCCGTCCACCGTCATTGCCGTGACGGCTGCGCCGGTGCCGGTGTAGGTGTAGCCGCTGACCGTGCCGCCCGTCTTCCACTGCGCAAGGATGACCTTGTCCTCTGTGTCGGACGGATAGAGATAGTACAAGGCGTCCTCGCTTTCATTCCAGCTCAGCGCCGTGCCGCTCACGGTCACGCCCCCGGGCTTGACGGGCAGATCGACGTTGATCTTTACTATACTGCCATCGGTGACATCCTTGTTGTTGTTACGCACATAGAAACCCGATATTTCACCGTTGACAGTGGGGTTCGGATACGCCCTCGTCAAAATCGGGCGGGTGCCGTCTGTTTTCAGCGTGAGAGCAGCGCGCACATCTCCATAATCAGTCTCCGGAACGGTGTTGCCGGTGGTGTACGGCCATTCGAGCTTCTGTATCGTTACGCCCTCCGGCACTCCCCCGACATCCGAAATCGTGGGCAGGGGGTCGCCGACGGTCAGGGGCGCGGGCATGGTCAGGTCGAACTGTCGGATCGGGGTGGCGGTGAAGGTCAGCGTGTCGCTGCCCGTGCGTTCGATCTTGTCATTGGGCACCGTGAAATGCCCGCCGCTTCCACCGATCGCCACACCGGCGCCCGGGGCAAAGCTCGCACCCGGGTTGGCCTTGATGGTGACTTGGACGGTGTAGGTCTTGTCGGGGTCGAAGGGCACAGCACCGAACATGGCGTTTGCCTCCGTGCCTGCGCTGTCGCCCACCCACCACTGGAAGGAGATGGTGCGCATCTCTTTGGTGGTGTACCCCAGCGAGATGCTGTCGTTCACCGTTTTGCTCATGTCCAGATCGACCAGCGTCTGCCCGGAAATGTTTGCCTCGGCAGCCGTTGCAAACGTTGCTTTTATGCTCAAGGTCTTGGTTTGGGTCGGGCTGCTGTACTGGGGCTTCGGCACATAGAAGACCAGCTCGGGGCTATGATAATAATCGCCCGTTCCGTAAGTTCCCCAAATATGCCATTCTTCATAATTGGAGATCTTCCACTTCTTGAATACCTTCCCGGAGGGCGGGTTCGGCACGACCCGCACCCTTGTGCCGACCTTGAGAGAATAGCCGTAGTCATCGGCCGAAATCGTGCCCTCTGTACCGTCTTCCTTCATATAGTAGGCAGTACAGTCGCCTCTAAGAACGGAAACTGTCACCCTCTCCAAACTCTCTGCCAGCTTGAAGGTATACGCCGTGCGCGTGTATTCGTATTCGCCGTTCGCCTTGGGGACAAGGGTGAACACGCTGATGGTACCCGCGCCGCGCACATCAAAGGGCTGGGTGTAGGTCGTCGAGAGCCTGGGGGTCGCGCCTCCTTTGGTGTCGTAGGCTATGGTGGCGTCGAGGGGCCAGTTCCCATTCGGTTCCAGCGTCACCGTTACGACGTTCTCCGTCATGGTGTAGGTGTTGCTGCCGTCCGGGTACAGCGTTTCGCCGCCCTCCTTGGTCTTCACCGTCACGCTCGGGGCGGGCAGGGTCTCCAGTTTCGTCAGATGAACCGAGGCGTACTGATGGCTCAATTTCCGGTATTGCACGCCGTCCACGGTAAAGGCCTTGGCCAGCTTAAAGTAGAGGATACCGATCGAGTCGATGTCGGTGATGGTGACCTTGCCGTTTTTCACCTTGGTGCCGACGATCTCGCCGCCTGATTCATACGGCTCATAGCGTTCCAGATACCAGACCTCGTAGCCCTCGGGCGCCTCCACCGTCAGGTCGATCGAGCCGTAGAAGTACCGCCTGATGCCGTCGCTGACCACCGTATCGCCGTGTTTCACGGTAGGTACATCGGTGGGCCGCACGGCATAGCGCACCTCGCTGGTGATCTCCTTTATGGTGGGGCCTGCATAGGCCTTGATGCGCACATCCCGATCGGCGGTGACGGTCACATCAAAGGGTTCGTTGTAATCAATGTAGCCTCCCCACTTGTTCTTGTCGTAGTCCCACCGGCGGTACTTGATGGTTGCTCCCCGCTCCGCCGTGATGGTCACGGTTTTGACGCCGCCGGTGTCCTCAATCTTGGTGATGGGGCTGATATACGGCGGTGCAATAGGCGGATCAAAGGTAAAGGGCTTGCTGATGAAGCAGTGGTTGGAATCATCGTCCATGCAGGCGATGCGATAGCGCCCCGGCGGGATGTTGAAGTGCCAGTCAATCGACCCGGATGTGCTGCCGTAGGCATTCTTATCGGCATACAGCCGGGCGTTGCGCAGACCCATGAGGGGATTTCCATTCAGGTCATCGACGGCATAGGTGTTTACATCATACGCGGGCAGCTGCGCGGGCACCAGCATAACTCTGTATCCACCGGTGGTGATGATGTCGTTCGCCTTCTTAAAGGTCATGTCCTGATAGGCGTAGCGGGTCTGCTTGGTGACGCCGGCGTCCCATTGGACATCGTAGCCCACATCGCTCAAGGTTGGCCCTGCCGTCATGGGGTCGCGCACCGGCACCAGCGTCATATCCCGCTGGATATTGGTGAAGGTCTGGGTGAGATTCTTCCAGCTCGTGCCGCTTCCGCTGCCCTCCGGGTTCCGGGCGTCGTACCAGTAAAGGAAGGTACCCTTATCATTGGGCGCGACCAGCGTCAGGCTGCCGCCCTTGCGCAGGACATGGATGTCGTTGAATTTCGGCTCCAGAACCTTGGCATAGTAGAGGCGGCTGCCCTGAGGATTGTCCTCCGGCGCATGCGAGCCCATGGTCAGGCCGTTGGATTTCTGCACGGTGACCACACCCTGCGGCTCATAGATATACTCCATGCTGCCCCAGGTGTAGACGCTAGTGTTATCGACCTCGACGAGGTTATCGATGCGGCGGTTGCCGCGGTGCATATTCGTACCCAGCGCGGGGTCCCCGTCGGTGCCGCTGATGGCCCAGTTCCAGTTTCCCTGCTCGGGGTCGTTGAGCTCATTATACCAATCGTTGATGTCGGCGGAGAAGGATTCGATCTTCACGCCCTGCTCGGCCCTGATGATGTTGGCTCTGGCACCCTGCACATTGCCTTTGAAGAGATGAATGTTGGACTTGGGGTAGTCATTTTTCAGGTGCTGCCATGTGCCTTCGTCGTAGCGCTGAATGTTGCCCTTGTTCCTGATGTTCAGGAAGCCGGTGGTGTCCACCTTGAGGACATCGCCGTCTTCGGCGGTCAGAACAATGTCGTGGATGACATTCTTGAAGGAAACGATCTCCAGCGAGGCGTTGTCCAGCAGCTCCAGCCGCTTGGCGGTGATGGCCCGGTTGACATCTTCTTCGGTGGTTGTCTGCCCCAGCTTGTGGCCGATCATCTCGATTTTCACCTTGGAGTCGCCCTTGATGATGAGGTCGCCGCCGGAACGGATGCCGACAACATCGTTGGCCTCGGGGCCGAAGGCACCGCTGTCCATCTTGATGTTCACGGTGGGGCCGGTGCCGTCATATTTGTTTCCGCGGAGGGTGACACCTTCGCCGCCGTAAATGCCGAACAGAGTACGGGGCGTAGTACCGGACTCGGTGTTGATGAGGGTGTAGAGGATGTCCAGCCTGCCGCCGCCGGTGATGGTGACTTCGCCGGCGACCCGAATGGCGCCGGGGTACTTTTGTACGCCGGGGAACACAGCGTTCAGCTCCAGCTTCTTGCCGGTGGGGATGAAGATTTCGACGCCGGTGTCGTAGGAGTAGATCAGGCTGTCGCTGTTATACAGACCGGCGTTGTCCTTCACATAGATCTTCGGCGAAATGCCAAAGCCGAGCTTCATCATATCCACATTGATGTTGGCGCCGTGCAGATCCAGCTCGCCCTTGAGATAGAGAAAGCCATGATAGTGAAGGGCTTTGTAGTCGCCGTCGCGGATGAAGTCGTAAATATCAGGGTATTCGGCGGTCGACTGCCACATGGTGGGGACCGTGCCGCCTACGCAGACATTGATGTACTCACCGCTATGGAGATGGATTGCTTTCGCGCCGCTTTGACGGAACTGAAAGCTGGCAAAGCCGTAGTCAGTGCCCGATGGCGAGATCTGCGAAGCCAGCAGCACGGGCTGTGCGCCGGATTCCCCGGAAATTACCGTGGTCTTCGGCTCGGGTTGGGGTTCCGCCGCCGCGCCGATACAGAGCAGCAACGCCGTCAGCATCAGAAGCAGCAAAAACAGCAGACGCGGAAAGGTTCGTTTTTTCATCTTTACTTTCTCCTTTCGGTGCCGGGGTGCGCCGCCGCCCTTTGCGGCTCTCGTCGCGCATGTGCGCGGGCGCAGCAGGTTATTTATATTATGATATAGGATTGACGGCGCGGAAAAAATGCTGTATAATGAGAATAAACGGTTTTTTCCGTGCAGGTCTCCGTGCCGTGCGCGCTCCTGCTATCCTTGTTTTACTATACCGAAAAAAAACCGCCCTGTCCCCATCCTTTTCCCCGTTTGGGGGGGATAAATTCCGTTTTTGTACGGTTTTTTCAAAAAAAGGAGGGGAAAAAGGACGGGAAAGCGTT
>ENA-ORIC01000782-ORIC01000782.1-human-gut-metagenome-genome-assembly--contig:-NODE-782-length-36550-cov-4.119184_pt1 | contig 36550 bp, 29 predicted proteins | sample MGYA00243023_ERZ508732 | MGnify/ENA primary metagenome ERZ508732 (study PRJEB26277, sample SAMN04329767) | human gut metagenome | biome: human-associated habitat | host: Homo sapiens | place: USA... | reverse complement strand
GGGGGTGATCGTGTCGATGAACTTGCCGATCATCGAGTGCTCGCTCGTACCGATGAGATAGAGGTCTTCGCCCTCGATCTTATACATCATCGCGTCCATTTCCTCAAAGCTCATGACGCCGGTGACGACGTTGGAGCGGATCATAAACGGGGGAATGCAGTAGGTAAAGCCCTTGCCGATCATGAAATCGCGGGCATAGGCGGTGACGGCGCTGTGCAGACGCGCGATGTCGCCCATGAGATAATAGAAGCCCTCGCCGGCAACGCGGCCTGCGGCTTCCTTGTCGATGCCGTTGAACTTCGCCATAATGTCGGTGTGGTAGGGGATCTCGAAGTCGGCTTTCGTCTTCTCGCCGAAGCACTCGACCTCGACGTTCTCGCTGTCGTCCTTGCCGATCGGCACGGAGGGGTCGATCATCTGCGGAATCTTCATCAGATCGGTCTTCAGCTTTTCTTCCAGCTCCGCCTCCTTGGCTTCAAGCTCGGCAAGCTCCTTCGCCTGCTCGGCGACAAGCGCCTTCTTTGCCTCGGCTTCTTCCTTCATGCCCTTGCCCATCAGCATGCCGATCTCCTTGGAGATCTTGTTGCGATTGGCGCGCAGCTCATTGGCGCGGGTGTTTGCTGCGCACTTCTCGGTATACATCGCCACCACTTCGTCGACGAGCGGCAGCTTGTGATCCTCAAACTTCTTGCGGATATTCTCCTTGACAAGCTCGGGATTCTCACAGATAAATTTTACGTCCAACATGACTCAAACAATCCTTTCAACGCACAAACTATAGGTACACTTATTATCGCGCAAATCCCGCCGCCTGTCAAGATTTTTTTGCCGCAATGACTGGTTCTTCGCAAAATCGGGTAAAATAGCCGCGAAAGGACGGTTTGCCTATGGATCTGAACAAGGAAGCATATAAAAAAGAAGTAAAACGGCGCGCCCCGAAGTCGCCGATCCTCAAAAACTGCTGTTTCGCCTTTCTCATCGGCGGCGGCATCTGCGTGCTCGGACAGGGGATGTTCGATTTCTACCGCGCGGTGACAAACTACACCGAGGAGAGCGTCTACGCCTGCGTCACGGTGACGATGATCTTTCTCGCGGCGCTCTTAACCGGGCTCGGCGTGTTTGACTCGATCGCCAAGGTGGCGGGCGCGGGCACGCTCGTGCCGGTCACCGGCTTTGCCAATTCGGTGGTCTCCCCCGCCATCGACACCAAGGCGGTGGGGCTGATCCTCGGCGTCGGCGCGAAGATCTTCACGGTTGCGGGTCCGGTCATCCTCTACGGCATCCTCTCGGGCGCGCTCTACGGCGTGGTGCTGCTCATCTGCGACGCCGTGAAAGGCGGTGCGGTATGATCGTCCGGACAAACAATGTGCGCATCCTCTCCTTTGCCGCGGCGGTGGGCAAAAAGGAAGGCGAGGGTCCGCTGAAGAACCGCTTTGACTATATCGACACGGACGACCGCTTCGGCATGGAAACCTGGGAAAAAGCCGAGAGCGAATGCTCGCGCCTCGCCCTCTCACTCGCCCTCTCCAAGGCGCCGCTCGCGCCCTCCGACATTGATCTTCTGATCGCGGGCGACCTCGAAAACCAGTGCGTCGCCTCCTGCTACGGGCTGCTCTCGTTTGAAATCCCCTATCTCGGCATCTACGGCGCGTGCTCCAACCTCACCGAGGGGATGGCGCTCGGTGCAATGCTGATCTCGGGCGGCGCGGCGCGCCGCGTTGCCGTGGCGACCTCGTCGCACAACTGCGCCGCCGAGCGGCAGTACCGCAACCCGATCGAATACGGCGGGCAGCGCCCGCCCACGGCGCAGTGGACGGTGACGGGCGCGGGCGGCTATATCCTCGGCGAGCGCGGAAACGTCCGCATCACAGACTGCCTGGTCGGCGTGGTGCAGGACGCCGCGCAGAAGGACATCGCCAACATGGGCGCGGCGATGGCGCCCGCCGCCGCCGACACACTGCTGCGTTACTTTAAGGAGAGCGGCACATCGGCGAAGGACTACGACCTCATCATCACAGGCGACCTCGGCATCCACGGCAGCGAAATGTTCAAATATATCTGCGGGCAGAACGGCTACGAGGTGGGCAATCACGCCGACTGCGGCAAGCTGATGTACGGCGACGGCCAGGACGCGCACATGGGCGGAAGCGGCTGCGGCTGCATTGCAACCGTGTTCGGCGCGCATTTTCTGCCGCACATGGAGAGCGGCAAGCTGACCAACGTACTCCTGATGGCAACCGGCGCGCTGATGAACAAGGATTCAGTCACACAGGGGCAGAACATCCCCTCCGTCGCGCACCTCGTGCACCTGATGTACGACCCTAAAAGGGGATAAGGGCAGTGTGAGGGAAGGAAAGCAAACGGCGTTCTTAGGCTTTCCCACCTGGGGGAAGGCTTGGTTTGAATGTGATGGTTGCGGGTCGTCGCCGGTGATGTTTCCCGCAAGGGAAACTCCTTAGGAACGCTTGCGTTCCGGTCGCCATGACCCCTACCGGCTTGCGCGTCATCCGACTCCCCCCTGCGAGCTGAAAATTCCGATCCGACAAAAAGGAGACTCATATGAGCGATTTCACCACCTATCTCTGCGCATTTCTCGTCGGCGGCGCGTTCTGCGTCGTCGCGCAGATCCTCATCGACAAGACCATGCTGACGCCGGCGCGCATTCTCGTGCTGTATGTGTCGGTCGGCGTGCTGCTCGGCGCGCTCGGCGTCTATGACAAGCTGATCGGCATCGCGGGCTGCGGCGCGACCCTGCCGCTCTGCGGCTTCGGCGCGTCGATCGCCCGCGGCATGAAGACTGCGGTTGCCGAATACGGTGTGCTCGGCGTCTTCAAGGGCGGATTCACCGCCGCCGCCGCGGGCACATCGGCGGCGCTGATCTTCGGCTATCTTTCGGCGCTGCTCTTCCGCGGCAAGCCGAAAAAATAGGCGCTGCCGCTGCGAATCGTCTGTTTTGCTTTGCGAAAAGACACCGCATCCACCGGGATGTTTTCCCCATCTTATGGTCCCACAGAAAAAGGCTGTAAAACCGTTGTTTTACAGCCTTTTTCTTTATCCTGTTCAAAATTTCCGCCAAACCATCTTATTGACCACGCCGGTATAGGACTGGATGATCTTGACCACCTTGGTCGAAACATTCTCATCGGTGTAGTCCGGCACGGGCGTACCGTCGTCGCCGCGGCGGTTCATCTCAACAGCGGTCGTCACTGCCTGCAGCAGGCTCTGCCCGTCGATGCCGGCGAGGACAAAGCACGCCTTGTCCAGCGCCTCGGGACGCTCGGTCGAGGTGCGGATGCACACGGCGGGGAACGGATTGCCGATGCTCGTGAAGAAACTGCTTTCCTCCGGCAGGGTACCGCTGTCGGACACCACGCAGAATGCGTTCATCTGCAGGTGATTGTAATCGTGGAAGCCGAGCGGTTCATGCCGGATCACGCGCGGATCGAGCGCAAAGCCGCTCTGCTCCAGCCGCTTTGCCGAGCGCGGATGGCAGGAATACAGGATCGGCATATCGTACTTTTCCGCAAGCCGGTTGATTGCCGTGAACAGCGACAGGAAATTCTTCTCGGTGTCGATATTCTCCTCCCGGTGCGCCGACAGGAGCATGTACCGCTGCGGCGCAAGCCCGAGCCGCTCCAGAATGTCGGACGCCCGGATCCCGTCCAGATTCCGCCGCAGCACCTCCGCCATCGGCGAGCCGGTCACATAGGTGCGCTCCATGGGCAGTCCGCATTCCGCAAGATAGCGGCGCGCGTGCTCCGAATACGCCATATTCACATCCGAGATGATGTCCACGATGCGGCGGTTTGTCTCCTCCGGCAGGCACTCGTCCTTGCAGCGGTTGCCCGCCTCCATGTGGAAGATCGGGATATGCAGGCGTTTGGCGGCGATCGCCGAAAGGCAGGAGTTGGTGTCGCCCAGAATCAGCAGGGCATCCGGCTCGGTCTGCTTCATCAGCTTGTAGGAGCAGTTGATGATATTGCCCACCGTGGCGCCGAGGTCGTCGCCTACCGCGTCCATATACACCTCGGGATCGGCGAGCTTCAGATCCCTGAAGAACACGCCGTTCAGGTTGTAGTCATAGTTCTGCCCCGTGTGTGCCAGAATGCAGTCAAAATAGGTGCGGCACTTGTCGATCACCGCCGAGAGGCGGATGATCTCTGGGCGCGTGCCGACGATGATCAGCAGCTTCAGTCTGCCGTCGCCCCGGAACTGCACCGCGCTGTAATCCGTTTTCATTTCCATTGTCTATACCTTCTCAAAAAAAGTGTCGGGATGGCTTGGGTCAAACTGCTCGTTTGCCCACATCAGGGTCACCAGATCCTCCGTGTCGGACAGATTGATGATGTTGTGGATATAACCGGGCAGCATATGAACCGCCTCGATCTTCTCACCCGAAACGTCAAAGCGGAGCACCTCGTCGCTGCCGATTCTGCGCTCCTCAATGCGCCCGCGACCGGACACCACGATGAAGAACTCCCACTTGGAATTATGCCAGTGCTGCCCCTTGGTGATGCCGGGCTTTGAAATGTTGACCGAGAACTGCCCGCAGCCTGCGGTTTTCAACAGCTCCGTAAAGCTGCCGCGGTTGTCCGTGTTCATCTTCAGCGGAAAGCGGACCTTCTCCGGCGGCAGATACGAAAGATAGGTGGAGTAGAGCTTTTTCGCAAAGGAATCCGCCGGGATTTCGGGCATGAGCAGCGTTTCCGGCTGCTGCCGGAACTGCGCAAGCAGATCCGCGATCTCGCCGAGCGTGACCTTGTGCGTGGTCGGCACGGCGCAGTATTTTCCGGTTTCGGTCATGGCGGTCCGAATGCCGTCAAACGTGCAGTGATGCTCGTTGTTTTCAAGCGCGTCCAGCATCTCGCAGACCAAATCGTCGATGTACAGCAGCTCGAGCTCGGTGCTGCGATCATTGACCGTGATGGGCAGATCGTTTGCCGTGTTGTGGCAGAAGGTGGCGACGGCACTGTTGTAATTCGGGCGGCACCACTTGCCGAACAGGTTCGGAAAGCGGTAGACCAGCACCTTTGCGCCGGTTTCCGCCGCATAGCTGAAGAACAGCTCCTCGCCCGCCTTCTTGCTTCTGCCGTAGTCGCTGTCGTACCGCCCGACAAGCGTCGCCTGGATCGAGCTTGCCAGCATCACGGGGCAGGTGTTGTGCTGCTTTTTCAGCGTTTCGAGCAGCACGGAGGCAAAACCGAAGTTGCCCTGCACAAATTCGGACGCGTCCTTCGGACGGTTGACCCCCGCGAGGTTGAACACGAAGTCCGCTCCGGCACAGTAGTCCTCCAGCAGCGCGGGATCGGTGTCGATGTCGTATGCAAAAACCGCATCGACCGCCAGTGCCGGGCGCGTGCGGTCCTTGCCGTCCCGAATGTTGCCGAGCGCCGCGCAGAGGTTTTTGCCCACAAACCCTTTCGCGCCGGTTACCAGTATGTTCATCCGTTACTCCTTGAAGTTGTATTTCAGACCGACCGCCTCCAGCGCTTCCCGGTACGCGATCACATTCTCCGGCGTGGTCACCTTTGCCTGCCCGACATTGCGCCGGATGCTGCCGCGCCGGAACGGTGCCTGCAAAAAGCGAAGGATCCACATCAGCGGCAGCAATGCCGGATGCGCTTTAAGGCATTTGTACCTGTTGCACATCGCCTTGTACGGCGGGAACAGCCTATGCAGGAATACGCTTGTCCGAACGGCGTTTTTGTCGCTGTCCGGTCCCGCCGCTTTCACCGCGGCAGACAAAAGATGCGCGGCGGCGGTCCCGTAGGCGCCGCTTGCAAAAATTCTGTCTGTAATCAGGTCGGACATGCCGTCCGGCGTCTCCCCGTCAAACCAGACGGCGAGCGTATGCCGCGTATTTTTATAAAATGTCAGCAGCTGCAATTTTTCCAGCTCCGCCTCCACATACGCACCGTCCAGCTGCGGATGCGCGGCGGCAAACACAAACAGGTCGGTCATGTGGCGGATGCCGATGCCGCTGTCGCGGTAATGCTTGGCATAGTGCGTGAACAAATAGACATAGTTGTCCTCGTCCCGCATGGCATAGCGGCAGCCGCCCGCCTCCTGCGCAAAGCGCCATCCGTCGCCGTAATAGGCGTAGTAATCCTTATTGTACGACGGGATGAGCCGCTTGTGCAGCTCAAGGTGCAAAGCGCCCTTCCTGTCCCAGACCAGCTCGTGATCGCTCTCCAGAACCTCCGTGTACCCCAGCGCCGCCATCACGGGGCGGATCTGCCCGTACTGCGTCTGCCGGATCAGAATATCCGCGTCGCTCATGGGGCGCAGCTCCGGCTTCGGATAGATCCGCTTGAGCTCGGCGCCCTTCAGCGGCATATAGTCGATGCCGCTTTCGTCAAAAGCTTTGTAAATTTCATCGAGCGCATAAAGCTGGTTCTGCGAAATGAACAGATGGACGGCGGTCGCCGTCTCCAGCGTCTGCGCCGTCTCCGGCGGCAGGTCGATGCCGGAATTCGCGGCGCCTTCGCAAAGCATGGGCAGGATCTGATGCTTCTTCCCCGTCTTCAGCGCAGCGTTCCAGTCAAAGTCCGCCGGGATGGCGACGGCTTCGCCCGTCAATGCGCTTTTCACCAGTCCGATGATCCCGGTCTGCAGCTTGTCCATGTCTCACTCCCGCCTTATGCGTTCCGCTTTTTCAGTTCGTCCTGAATATAGGAGAGTGCGGCAATCTTCGCCTTGGTCTCCTCAACGTTCAGCATTCTCGTGTTGTTCGAATTGAACTCGGTCAGGGTATTGCGCGTTTCGTCGCCCTCTTTGAAGTACTTGTCGTAGTTCAGCCCGCGGTTGTCCGCCGGAACGCGGTAGAAATTGCCCATATCCACCGCCTTGGCGCACTCCTCGTTGGTCAGCAGGGTCTCGTACATTTTTTCGCCGTGGCGGATGCCGATCACCTTGATGTCCTCCGGCTTGCCGCCGAACAGCTCACAGACCGCCCTTGCCTGCGTTCCGATCGTGCAGGCGGGCGCTTTCTGAATCAGCAGATCGCCGTTTTCACCGTGCTCAAAGGCAAAGAGCACCAGGTCGACCGCCTCCTCCAGCGACATAATGAAACGGGTCATCGAGGGCTCCGTGACGGTGATGGGCTGCCCCTTCCTGATCTGATCGATCCACAGCGGGATGACCGAGCCGCGGGAGCACATGACGTTGCCGTAGCGGGTGCAGCAGATCTTCGTCCTGCCCGAATTGCGCGAGCGGGCGACGGCGATCTTCTCCTCGATCGCCTTGGTGATCCCCATCGCGTTGATCGGATATGCCGCCTTGTCCGTGGACAGGCAGATGACGCTTTTCACGCCCTCGTCGATGGCGGCGGTCAGCACGTTGTCCGTGCCGATGACGTTGGTCCGCACCGCCTCCATCGGGAAAAACTCGCAGGAGGGCACCTGTTTGAGCGCAGCCGCGTGGAAGATGTAATCCACGCCGTGCATCGCGTTCTTCACCGACTGCAGATCGCGGACGTCGCCTATGTAGAACTTGATCTTGTCTGCTACCTCCGGCATTTTCGCCTGGAACGCGTGCCGCATGTCGTCCTGCTTTTTCTCGTCCCGCGAGAAAATGCGGATCTCGCCGATGTCCGTGCCGAGAAAGCGGTTCAGCACCGCATTGCCGAACGACCCCGTCCCACCGGTGATCATTAAGGTTTTGTTTGTGAACAGACTCATTTCCGTGATCTCCCTATCGCCTTTTTCAATCAATCCTTTAATTGTTTTATTTTATCACAATCCCGTATATTTGTCAATTCTTATATCATGTGTCCCGCTGTGCACAAAGCAAAACCCGGCGGCGGCTTTCTGCCGGCGCCGGGTTGGTTTTGCGGTTGTAATTTTCTGCTGTGGGGGCTGCCGTCCGACGTCAGCCCTTCTTTGCGCCCAACACGCCGACCAGCTGCGACAAAAGGTCGCCGCTGCCGGCAAGCGTGATGCTGCCGATGTTCTCGCAGATGCGCTCGACGTATTCCAGCTCCTTGAGCTTGTACAGCGTCTGGTTCTCCTCCATCAGTTTCGCCGTGTTGAGCAGCGACCGCGTGGACGCGACTTCTTCGCGGCGGGAGATGACGTTCGCCTGCGCCCGCTTTTCGGCGACGAGCACCGTGTTCATGATCTCGCGGATCTCGCCGGGGAGAATGATGTCCTTGACACCCGCGTCTTTGATTTCCACGAAAAGCGACGCCTCCTTCTCCCGCAGGCGCGCAAGCACAAAGCGGGAAAGCCCTTCCTTGTTTTCCAGGATCTCGTCCAGCCGGTATTTGCCGACAAAATCCCGCAGGGCAAGCTGCGCCGCGATGTGGAGCTGCTCGACATAGTTGTCGATCTCGGTGAGAATGCGGACGTAGTCCGTGATGCGGTAGCTGCACACGAAGTTGATGCGCAGCGCGACCTTGTCCTGCGTCATGATCTCCTGCCCGGTGATGTCAATCTGCAAAAGGCGCGTGTCCACGAAGTCAACGTCCACCTTCACGCCGCCGTTCCAGAAGGCATAGGTGCCGGGCTCGAGCAGCCGCACAAATTTGTTGTCGAAGAACAGGCGCGCCTTCTGATAAGCCGCCACCTCGACCGTTTTGTAAAGGCTCGGCTGCATCCTGTCGAGGATGTAGCGCGGGAAATCCGCGGGAACCTCGGGGGCGGAAATGTCCACCATGCGGAATTCGTGCGTGTCGCCCCCGTTGCGGAAGGCGTATTTCCCGGGTCTGGCGATAGCGCATCTGAAGCTGCCGTTCACGAAGTGCAGGGCGATCTGCTCGTCGCCAACCTCCACAGTCGAGACCAGCTTTGCAAAATCCGGGTGTGCGAGCAGGGTATCCAGCGCGCAGTATTTGCTGTCGATGAGCTTCCCCTGCTCGAGGATCTCCATGGTTCTGCCGCCGAACAGGCGGTATTTGCCCGCGCCGACGGTCTTCTGATACTTGCCGTTTTTGAAAAGGAGTCCGTTCTGGTTTTCGTTGATGATTACGGTCGTCATATGTAAATCCTCCGAGAGAATAAGAATCGGGATATGCCTGCCCATGCGGCGTCGGCGGCGCCTGCCTTGAGTTTTCGGCTGCAAAGGCGGAACACGCGGTCTGGCGTTTGCAGCGGAGAAACGGTATCCGGCAGGCGGCATGGCTGCCGCCGCATTGCCGCCGACGCGCACAGCGCGCCGCGGCGGGGCAGACAGATCGGGTAAAACAGCCGCGGAGCGATGTAAACGCATCTTCCGCACCGGAAAGGTACACTTTCCGCATCCTTGGGCGTCTTGCGACGCATGCTGGCTTTCGCCCAAACATTCGGGGAGTCGAACCCCATCACATCGTGATTGCCATCGCGCAAACAGCAAAGCCGTCATACACTTCGGAATATCCCCGTGCAACGCGGTGAATCATACACCCGCCTTGTGTTTACGTCCATATTCTACCGCCCCCGGAAGCATTTATCACGGAAAAAAAGCTGCGAACACATGCGTGTCCGCAACTTTTTGAAAGAATATTTTCGGATATACGGGGCTGTCAGGACAGATCTAGGGTGGAAAAGCCTTTGCCCGCAATGGCTTTTTGCAACTTGAAAAAGCGCTGATGGGCAGGCGTGGAGAACAACTTCGCAATCCACGGCTTTTTGTGAAACCGAATGACCGTAGGATGCGGCAATGTGTAGAGTACAAAGCGCCACGCCGTAATATCACGGCATCCGATGCAGCGCTCGCTCTGCACCCGGTTGATTTCCGCATAAGTTTCGGCGCATGCTGCAAAGGAAGCCTTGCAGCCATCCGAAAAAAGAATCCCGTCGTCGCCGATCGCGGCAATATCGTCCTCGCTGTAGCAGGTGTCGGTCTGTAAGTATGCCCTTGAAAGCTCTGTTTCCGCCATATGCCCTCCGCAAATTAAATGCTTGCAGGAACTTGTTCCTTTTTATTTCTGAGCGCAAAAAGAAATATGGGTCTTAATAATCCGATGGACAAAATGTGAAATGCAGTGAGCAGCTCTCCATGTTGCTCGGAACGACTTTTGTATATGTTATGCGCTATAACCGCATCGAGTATAAAAGTTGTCATCAGGCTGATTACGAAAACGGCAAATACAACGATTTCCGCCCACTCTTTGCATATAAAAAGAACACCTGAACAAATTGATACAAATGACAGCATGCCTGCTATGCCGCCGATGATCGGATTACCTGCTATTTTCCCCAATACATATTTGTTATAAAAAAGGATCCAAGCCGTGAAAGCGGTCTTATACCCCCTGTTTTTGCCCATACACATAATTGAAATGCCTTGAAAGACATAGCTTATCAGGCTATACACCGCAGCCGCCGCAAATATAGCAACAAAGAATAAAGATATAAAGGGCAGTATGCTCGTAAAGATTACAACACCAAATCCGGCCATATATCTGCTCCCTTTTGAACTATCCTACTGCTTTTATGATTTTTTCTACATCCTTTTTGCTTGACAACCATATCACTTTATCGCCGTATCTGTCTAAAATACGCTTGATCTCTTTCATGTTTTTATTCTGAAACGTTTCCGTCCATTTCAGAAGGTTCCAAACGGATTTCAAGGTTTCTTTCTTCCCTTTCAGGATTCCCAGCTTTCTTTTGACCGAGCGTATCATAATCCGACTTTTATACAAATACCGAGGCATATCCAAAACGTATATTTTATCGGCTTCATCAAAGCTTTGCTGCACCCAGGAGTAATATACGCCCTCAATGATCCACGCGTCATTCGATAAAACTTCTTGCAGCAACGCCTTTCGCTTGTCAAGCGGTCTTTTTGTCCCGTATTCCCTGGCGTTGTTGTCCCATTGAATATCATCCAGGTCGAAGTGGAGGATATTGTACTTCTCTGAAAGTGCATTGGCTAAGTAGGTTTTGCCGGAACCGCTGCAACCGATAATGTGTATTTTCATAAAGTCCGTATTCTCCGTAAATGCCGATTTACATGTGACAATATTCTATCATAAGATGAATTCAAACGCAACATATCACCAGCATTCTTGCTTGCAAAGAAAAATGTGATATGCCGCGCGATGCGCGGCGCGATATTTTTGCTGACGCAAAAGTGATATTGCGCTGCCGCGCAGTGATATTATATTCGCCCTCCAAACTGTCCGAAGGACAATACCACTCGCGAAGCGAATATCACTGCCGAAGGCAATATCACTCGCCGCAAGGCGAATATAACTGAAAAAGCACTTGCAATTGCAAGTGCTTTTTCATGGAGGCGCCACCCAGAATCGAACTGGGGAATGAAGGTTTTGCAGACCTCTGCCTTACCGCTTGGCTATGGCGCCAGAGAAAAATCGGACACGAAGGCTTTTCGTGTCCGACATGGAGCGGATTACGGGGCTCGAACCCGCCACCTCGACCTTGGCAAGGTCGCGCTCTACCAAATGAGCTAAATCCGCATAGCGGTCAATGCCGCTGGTGCCTCCGGTCGGAATCGAACCAACGACACGAGGATTTTCAGTCCTCTGCTCTACCAACTGAGCTACAGAGGCAAATTAAAGGGGGTGTGTTATACCAAAATTGGCGACCCGGATGGGGCTCGAACCCACGACCTCTAGCGTGACAGGCTAGCGTTCTAACCAACTGAACTACCGGGCCATATTGGTGGAAGTTATAGGGCTCGAACCTATGACCCTCTGCTTGTAAGGCAGATGCTCTCCCAGCTGAGCTAAACTTCCTCATACATCGTTAAGGCTCAGCGTTTTTTTATCTGTCCATCAGCCTCGCGACTTCTGTATTATAGCATAGCGGTATTCGTTTGTCAACACTTTTTTTCAGATTTTTCGGATTTTTTTCGGCGTGCGGTTTACCCCTGCAAAAATGCCGTTTGAAGCCGTTTTTCGGGGATTTTTGTGCGGCGGAGACAGATGGCGCCCTGCACGAGAACAAGCCTTCCCGACCGGGAAGGCTTGGACACGGTTTATTCTTCGTACCGGTGGATCTCGTCCGGCGTGATTTTATAGGTATACATCGTGGCAAACGCCTCGTCACAAAGGGCGTCGAAATCCAGCTTTGCCGCCTCGGCGGCGACCTTCTCCGGCTCGGGGCGGGTCTTGGGATGCCGCGGCGTGAACACGGTGCAGCAGTCCTCATACGGCTCGATCGAGGTATCGTAGGTGTCGATGCGCCGCGCGATCTGCACGATCTCTTCCTTATCCAGTCCGATGCAGGGGCGGAAGACCGGCATATCCGCCATCGCGTCGGTCACGCGGATCGCCTCCAGCGTCTGGCTGGCGACCTGCCCGAGGCTCTCACCCGTGATGAGCGCACCGCAGTGGCACTTCTCCGCCGTGCGCGCCGCCAGCTTCATCATAAAGCGACGGAGCAGCAGCGTGAAGTAGTCCTCGCAGCACTTGTTTTTGATTTCCTCCTGCACATGCGTGAGCGAAATGACGTGCACATACATGCAGTCGCTGTATGCCGTGACCTTCTGCGCCAGGGACAGCACCTTGTCGCGCGCGCGCTCACTGGTGTAAGGGAAGCTCTCGAAATGGAGCGCGTCCACCGTCATGCCGCGCTTTGCCATCATGAACCCGGCAACCGGGCTGTCGATGCCGCCCGAAAGCAGCAGAAGCCCGCGCCCGCTCGACCCGATGGGCATACCGCCCGCGCCGCGCAGCTGGTCAAAGTGGATATACGCCCCCGCCTCGCGGATCTCGACGCGCACGACCCGCTCGGGGTGATGCACATCCACGCGGATGCCGGGGATGCTCTCGAGGATGAACGCGCCGACCTCGGCGCAGATCTCGGGCGAGCCGAACGGGAAGGTCTTGTCCGACCGCTTTGCCTCGACCTTGAAGGAGCGGACACCCGCCATGCGGCGCGGCAGGTATTCCGCAACGCAGGCGCGCAGACTCTCCATATTCTTTTCGCAGACGGCGGCAACCGTCACACGGTTGAAGCCGAAGGTGTGCGTCATGCTCTCAAGCGCGCCGTCGAGGTCGCAGCTGTCGTCCAGCGGCTCGACGTACACGGTGCTCTGCACATTACGCACCGAAAAACTGCCGTACCGTGCAGCGCGCGCCTTGACGCGGCGCACGAGCATCGCCTCAAAATGCGCCTTGTTTGCGCCCTTGAGCACCAGCTCACCGTATTTGCAGAGGATAACTTCCTTCATATTATTTCTCTTTTCTGTTTATTTGCGCACCGCGCCGCTTGATGTGACGAGGTACTTGACCGTGGTCAGCGCCGAGAGCCCCATCGGTCCTCTGGCGTGCAGCTTCTGCGTGGAGATGCCGATCTCTGCGCCGTAGCCGAATTCGCCGCCGTCGGTAAAGCGGGTGGAGGTGTTGACATAGAGCACTGCCGCGTCGATGTTTTCGGTGAAATACTTCGCCGCCGCGTCGTCGCGCGTGATAATCGACTCACTGTGCTTTGTCCCGTGCCGGTTGATGTGATCGACCGCCTCGCGGACGTTTTCCACGACCTTCACCGAGATGATGAGGTCGTCATATTCGGTGTCAAAGTCCTCGGGCACGGCGGGAACGGCATGTTTGAAATAACCGATGCAGTTTGCGTCCGCGCGGATCTCCACGCCGCAGCGCTGCATGTCCGCCTCAAAGAGGGGCAGAAATTCCGCCGCGACCGCCCGGTCGCAGAGCATGCATTCCGCCGCATTGCAGACCGCGGGGCGCTGCACCTTGGCGTTCTCGATGATGCGGCGCGCCATGTCAAAGTCGGCAGTCTTCTCCACATAGATGTGGCAGTTGCCCGCGCCGGTCTCGATGGTCGGCACCTTGGCGTTGTCCACAACATTGCGGATCAGCCCCTTGCCGCCGCGCGGGATCAGCACATCCACATAGCCGCGGATGGTCAGCAGGGCGTCCGCGCCCGCGCGCTCGGTGCGCTCCACGAAGCATACGCCGTCACGGGGCAGACCGTGCGCCGCCAGCACATCGCCGACGACGCGGCAGATCGCGCGGCCGGATTCGATCGCTTCCTTGCCGCCGCGCAGTACCGCCGCGTTGCCGCTGCGGATGCAGAGCGCCGCCGCGTCCAGCGTGACGTTGGGTCTCGCCTCAAAGATCATGGCGACCACGCCGAGCGGCACGCGGCGCTCGGTGATGGTCAACCCCGCCGGGGTCGTCCAGGTTTTTCCGCCACCGACCGGGTCGTCCAGGTGCGCCAGCGCGCGCACCGCCTCCGCCATACCGGAGAGGCGGGCGTCGGTCAGGCGCAGGCGGTCGAGCATCGGCGTGGGCACGCCGTTGTCCGCCGCCGCGGCGAGATCGAGCGCATTTGCCGCGAGGATGTCGGCGCTCGCCGCCTCCACGCGATCGGCGAGATCGAGCAGCACGGCGCGCCGCGTCTCGTCCGACGCGGTGTTCATCGCGGCGGACGCCGACTTCGCGCGTTTTTCCAGTTCGAGAATGTAGTCGTAGATTTCCATGGTGTTTGTCCTTTGGTGTGGTGTGATGGGGAGAAGGCTTCCCCCTTGGGGAGAGGCTATGTTAGAATGCGCACGATTGCGGCGGAAGCAAGCCCCCCGCCCTACGGGTTTGTCGATTCAGCTCCCCTGTGTAAGGGGAGGCATGGTTTTCGCGTCTTACTTCCCGGCAGCGAAATATGTACCGATGGGTTCGCCGCGGAAGACGTCGTAGAGCTTCTCCGGGTCGGTGCCCGACATGATCAGCATCGGAATGCCTGCCGCTTCGGCGATCTGCGCGGCAAGCAGCTTTGCCTGCATGCCGCCCGTGCCCATCGCGGTGCCCGCGCCGCCAGCCGCCGCAACCATCGCGTCGGTCACGGTCTCCACGCGCTCGATCAGCTTGGCGTCCGGATTCTTGCGGGGATCGCTGTCATAATAGCCGTCGATGTCGGTGAGGTTGATGATGAGATCGGCGTGGACGACCATGCCGACATAAGCGGAGAGGCGGTCGTTGCCGCCGAACTCCAGCTCATAGCAGGAGATCGGGTCGTTCTCATTGATGATCGGCACGCAGCCCATCGAAAGCAGCTCCGAGAAGGTGTCCTCGGCGGCGGCGCGGCGGGCGGGATTGTCGATGACGTCCCGCGTGAGCAGCAGCTGTGCGACGGTGTAGCCGAACAGCGAGAAGAACTTGCCGTAGATCTTCATGATCTCGTTCTGCCCGATGGCGGCAAGCGCCTGCTTCTCCCGCGTGCAGGTGGGGCGGTGGAAATTGATCTTCGCCGTGCCCGCCTGCACCGCGCCGGAGGAGACGAGGATGATCTCGCGCCCCTCGTTCTTGAGGTCGGACAGGACGCGCGCCAGCGTCTCGAGGCGGTACAGGTTCAGCTTGCCGGTGTCGTGCGTCATGGTGGAGGAACCGATCTTCACCACGATGCGCTTGTACTTCTGCGTGTCGTTCATTGCATTTTCTCCGATTTTTTAAGCAAAACACTTTAATTGTGTTCAATTCTATAGTATAATAAGATATTATAAAGCAACTTTACGCAAATTGCAAGGAAAAAAGGAATCATGAAACAGAAATATACCATCACCCTCCTCGACCTGCCGGTGAGCGTGGTCAGCGACGAGGACGAAGAAACCGTCAACGCCCTGGCAAAGGAACTGAACGAGAAGCTGCAAGCCGCGCTCTGGAAGTCGCGCCAGGTCTCGAAGACCGAGGCGGCGCTGTTCTGCGCGCTGGACGCCTTCTCCGAGGCGAAGACCCTCGCCGAGCAGCTGAAGCGCGCCGAGGCGCAGCTTGAACTGTACACGGCAAACCTTGCCCGCATGAAAGAGGAGAACGACAAACTCACCGCGCGCGTGGACACGCTGGAAGCCCGCCGCCGCAAATGAGGAACGACCTTCCCGAGCTGCTCGCCCCTGCGGGCGGCTTTCCCGCGCTGGAGGCGGCGATCGAAGCGGGTGCGGATGCGGTCTACTTCGGCGGCGAGAACTTCGGCGCGCGCGCCTTTGCAAAGAATTTCAGCCGGGACGAGATCGCCGCGGCGGCAAAGCTCTGCCGCGCCTTCGGCGTGAAGAGCTATGTGACGCTCAACACGCTGGTGTTTGACCGCGAGATGCGGGACATGCTTGCCTACGCCGCCTTTCTCGAAGAGGCGGGCGTGGACGCGCTGATCATTGCCGATATGGGCGCGGCGGCGCTGATCCGGGAGAAGATCCCGACCATGCCGCTGCACGCCAGCACCCAGTTTTCGGGGCACAATGCCGACGCGGCGCGGTTTCTCGCGGCACACGGCTTTACACGCATGGTCGCCGCGCGCGAGCTGTCGCGCGAAGATCTCACCGCGCTCTGCAAAGCGTCGCCGATCGAGATCGAGACCTTCATCCACGGCGCGCTCTGCGTCTGCCACAGCGGGCAATGCCTGTTCAGCAGCATGGTGGGCGGGCGCAGCGGCAACCGCGGCATGTGCGCGCAGCCCTGCCGGCTGCCCGACAAAAGCGGGAATTATCCGCTCAGTCTGAAAGACCTGTCGATGGCAAGCCGCATTCCCGAGCTGCTTGCCGCCGGGGCGAAATCGCTCAAGATTGAGGGGCGCATGAAGGCGCCGGAATATGTCTTTGGCGTGACGAAGATTTACCGCCGCCTGCTCGACGAGCGGCGGCGCGCGACGCCGGAGGAGGAGCGGGAACTTGCGGAGATCTTCTCGCGCAGCGGCTTCACCACCGGCTATTTCGACGGCAGAATTTCGTCGTCCATGCTCGGCGTGCGCCGCGCGGACGATAAGGAAAACAGCCGCGCGCAGACCCCCTTTGCGGGGCTGCAAAAGAAGCTGCCGCTCACCCTTGCGGCGGCGCTGCGGCGGGACGCGCCCTTCACCCTGACGGTGACGGGTGCGCGCGGCAGCGTGACGGTGACGGGCAGCGTGCCCGAGGCGGCGCGCACCGCACCGCTCGACGCGGCGGCACTGGAAAAGAACCTCGCAAAGTTCGGCGGCACGCCCTACTTTGCCGAAAAGATCGACATTGCGCTTGACGACGGGCTGATTCTGCGCGTCAGCGAGATCAACGCCCTGCGCCGCGACGCGCTTGCCGCCTATGCGGCGCGCGGCGAGCGGAAACATGTCGTGCACACCGACTATACGCCGAAGCCGTGCGCCAAGACCGACACATCCGCGCGCACGGCGCTCGTGATGCGCGCGACAAATCTGCCCGCAGACAATGCGTTCTACACTTTTTTTGACCTTGTCTTTCTGCCGCTTGCCGAATACCTCGGCGGTGACTTTCCACGCGTCTTTGGCGTGGCGCTGCCCGGCGTGATCTTCGACGGCGAGCGCGGGAAACTGCTCGCCGATCTAAAAGAAGCCTATGCCCGCGGCGCGCGGCACGCGCTCTGCGGCAACTACGGGCACCTTGCCCTCTGCCGCGAGGCGGGACTTGTGCCGCACGGTGACTTCCGCCTGAACGTGACAAACGGTGAGGCGGCAGCCTTCGCGCTGGCAAACGGCTTTGCCGACCTCATCCTCTCGCCCGAGCTGTCCGCGGCGCAGATCCGCGACATCGGCGGCAGCGTGCGTGCCGTGGTGTACGGCAGGATCCCGCTGATGCTGCTGGAAAAATGCGCGGCAAAGGAGACCTCCGGCTGCGAGAAGTGCGCGGGCGACCGCGCGGCGCTCATCGACCGCATGGGCAAGCGTTTTCCGATCTTTCGCGAAGAACCGCACCGCAATATCCTGGTCAACTGCGTGCCGACCTACGCGGCGGAGCATCCGCCGCTCGGTGGGCAGCACTTTATCTTCACGGTCGAGCGCCCGGCGGAAATCCTGCGCGTGCTCGACGCCTACCGCCGTCACCTCCCCCCTGCCGGGGAGATTCGGAGATTGAAATAGAGGCGGCGGAAGACAGACGGCGCATGACGGTTTGTGCGCGTCTTTCAACTTTCCCCAAAAAGGCAACATTGAAAAGGAGCCATCATGAAACTTTATCTTGCCTCGGGATCGCCGCGCAGGCGGGAGATCCTCGACCTGATGCACCTCCCCTACGAGATCTGCACCGCCGACGCGGATGAAACCCTCCCCGCCGGCACCGCTATGGAAGCCGCGGGACGCCTGCTGGCGTCCCGCAAGGCGGAGGCTGCCGCAGCGCGTCTTGCCGCGGCGAAGCCTACCGACGGCGACGCGCTGATCCTCGCGGCGGACACGCTGGTCTACCTCGACGGCGCGCCGCTCGGCAAGCCGCACACCGCCGATGAGGCGCTCGCCATGCTCCGCGCCCTCTCCGGCAGACGGCATTACGTCTGCACCGGGGTCTGCCTGCTGGCGGACGGCAAGCCGTACACCGCCGCAGACGTGACCGCCGTGACCATGCGCGCCTACGGCGAGGACGAGGCGCGCGCCTATGTTGCCACCGGCGAACCGCTGGACAAGGCGGGCGCTTGCGGCATTCAGGGCATCGGTTCGGTGCTTGTCGAGAAGATTGACGGCGATTTTTTCACCGTCATGGGGCTGTCGCCGCGCGTGGTGCGCGGGCTGCTCGGCGACGCGGGCTATGCCTACTTTGATCTGATTTAATTCCCGGAAAGGAACGCAAAATCATATGAGCCTGAATCTTTCCAAAATGAATATGTCGAAAAGCCTCGGCATCGACCTCGGCACGTCCAATACGCTGATCTACCTTGCCGGAAAAGGCATCGTGCTCCAGGAGCCGTCGGTGGCGGCGGTCAACAACCGCTCCATGCAGGTGCTGGATGTCGGCGATGCGGCGGGGCTGATGGTGGGCAAGACCGCCGGTGAGCAGCTTGCGTTCCGTCCGATCAAGGACGGCGTGATCGCCGACTTTGATGTGACGGTCGCCATGCTCGGCAAGTTCATCCGCAAAGTGACCGGTCCGATCCTCCTCAACCGCCCGAAGGTGGCGGTCTGCGTCCCGCTGGGGCTGACCGGCGTGGAGCGCCGTGCCTTTGAAGATGCGGCGGGCAGCGCGGGCGCGCGCAGCGTCACGCTGATCGAAGCCCCGATCGCCGCGGCGATCGGCGCAAACATCAAGATCGGCGCACCGCGCGGCAGCTTTATCATCGACATCGGCGGCGGCACCACCGAGGTTGCCACCGTTTCGCTCGGCGGCATCGTGGCGTCCTCCTCGGTGCGCGCGGCATCCTCCAAGATGGACGACGCGATCATGCTCTACATCAAGCGGCGCTATAACGTGAGCATCAGCCCGAAGACTGCCGAGGCACTCAAGCTGCGCATCGGCTCGGTGCACCCGCAGACCGATGTGGGCGCGATGGAGGTGCGCGGCAAGAATCTGGCGAGCGGTCTCCCCGTCACCCTGAACGTGACCAGCGGCGACGTGCGCGACGCGATCGGCGACGTGATGGAGCAGATCCTTGACTGCATCCGCGCCGTTCTCGAAAAGACCCCGCCCGAGCTCTGCGCCGACATCTACGACCGCGGCATCCTGCTGACGGGCGGCGGCGCCTCGCTGCGCGGACTGCCGATCCTGCTCTCGCAGATCACCGGCATCCGCGTCACGGTGGCGGATCGCCCGATGCAGACCTGCGCGCTCGGCCTCGGCCGCTTTGTCGAGCATCCCGAGCGCTACCCCTACCTCACGCAGTATAAGGCGAGGTAAAGAGGGGCGCAAATTCGTCTCCCCTGTGTAAGGGGCGAGCTGTACGAGACGCGATGCGTTTTTTAGGCTTCCCTTGGGGGAGGCGAAGATGGATCGCCCCTACGGGATTGTACCCTTTTTATACATCTTCCCCCTCAAATTTCAGAAAGGAGTCGCGCATGAACGGCTTTTTCAGAAGCAAGACCTTTATCGTCATCCTCACGCTGCTGGTGATCCTCGGCGGCGTGCCCGCCATCCTCGGCGCGATGGGACAGGGCGACGTTGTCCGCAGCGCCGCCGTCTCGCTGCTCTCGCCGCTGATGCGCGGCGCGTACGCTGTCGGCGACGCCCTGCACGGCTACAGCGCATACTTCACGGAATTTGACCGGCTGAAAGCCGAAAACGAAGCCCTCGCCGCGGCGCTTGCCGAAGCCGAGGGCAAGCTCTCGGACGCGCGCCTGCTCGCCGACGAAAACGAGTGGATGCGCACCTATCTCGGCATCAAGCGTCTGCACACCGACTTCACCTTCTGCGACGCAAACCTGATCGGCAGAGAGGCAGGCGCGTACATGACCGCCTTCACGCTCGACCGCGGCGACGGCGCAGAGATCGCAGTCGGCATGCCGGTGGTCACGGCGGACGGCGTCTGCGGGCGGGTCACCGAGGTGGGCTCGACCTTCTGCCGCGTCTCCACGATCCTGTCTCACGACTCCTCCATCGGCGCATACGTCGAGCGGAGCGGCGAGGTCGGCATCGTCTGCGGCGATTTTGAACGCGGCAGAAACGGCGAATGCCTGCTGCGGTATCTGCCGTTTGACGCCGACATCGAGGTCGGCGACCGCATTCTCTCCAGCGGTCTCGGCAGCGTCTATCCGCGCGGGCTGGTGATCGGCGAGGTCACCGAGGTCACGGGCGACGCCTACGACCACACCAAAGTTGCCGTGGTGCGCCCCACCGCCGACCTCGCGGGGCTCACGCGCGTGATGATCCTCACCGGCTACGACGTCTACACGGAAAAGCCTGCGGAAACGACAGAAACAACGGCGGCGGATTAAAGCCGTTTCACTCCTTGGCATCCACCAAGGGGGAAGGCTTGGATAGAACGGCGAGAGTACCCCACCTTACAGCCATTCCCTCTGCATGCACAAATTCCACCGAAAGGAGCGCACAACATGCCGCGTAAAATGCATCTGCCAAAAACCGATCTGGTCAAAGCCGTGGTCTACACCGTGGTCGGCATCCTGCTTCTGCTGTTTTGCACATCCTTTCTCCCCGCAACGCAGTGGACGACCGTCACGCCGAACCTGCTGGTCGCCATGATCTCCCTGCTTGCCTACTACGAGGGCGCGGGCTACGCCGGGGTCTATGGCGTGATCTTCGGCGCGCTGCTCTCGGGCATCAACGGGCGCGGCGCCCTGCTGCCCCCGCTGTTCTACGCCGCATTTGCCCTGCTGTGCGCATGGCTCTACGAGAATTTCTTCGTGCGCAACTTCTTTGCCTGGCTCTGCTACACGGCGGCGGGACTCATCACCGTCGGGTTGTACGGGCTGTTTTACGCCGTTTCGGCATGGGACATGGCGCTCGACACCCTGCTTGCGTGCGACGCGCTCGGCACATTTCTCCTCTCCCTCGTGCTGTCCCTCCCGCTCTACCGCTTTTTCGGTTTCCTGCACCGGAAAACCGACCTGAAGCTCGGATAACCCCGCAGCTTTGCAGAAAGGAGTCAAGCATGCGCAAACTGCATACCGCCGTCCGGATCGGCGCGCTCGGCGCGCTGTTTGTCCTCATCTGCGCGGTCTATCTCGTCATCCTCGTCAACGTGCAGATCACGGGACAGGACTACTATGACATCATCAAGGAAGAAACCACCACGCGCTATGTCAAGATCGCCGCAAAGCGCGGCGAGATCTACGATACAAACGGCAAGGCGCTGGTCATCAATACACAGATCTACGACATCAGCCTGGAATACGGCGCAATGCCGAAGAAGGCGGACGCCTTCAACGCGGTCATCCTCGACGTGCTTTCCGCCATCAAAGAAAGCGGCGGCGTCTACACCCCGGTCGAGGTGACCTTCCCGTTCACGGGCAGCTTCCCGAACTACGAAAAGGACGAAGAATTCTTCAAGTCTGCGACGAACAAGACCAAATTTGCCGCGCTGCTCCGCCGTCTCGAGCTGGACGAATACGCAACGCCGGAGGAGCTCTTCACCTTCCTGCGCACGCGGTACGGGCTGTCGTCCTACTCGAAGAAGACCAGGACCTACACCGACCTTTACGACGCGGAGACGCTGGAGACCCTCGTGCGCATCCGCTTTGACATGGAGTACCGGCAGTTCAGCCGCGTCGAACCTTACACGCTGGCGCGCGACGTGGACACCAAGCTGCTGACCTACGTCAAAGAGCGCTCGATTCTGCAAGTGCTCGTCACCGAGGAGGCGGCGCGCACCTATGTCTACGACGGCTACGCCTCGCACCTGCTCGGCACGATCGGCAAGATCCCTGCCGAAAAACTGGACGACTACATCGGAAAAGGCTACAGCGGCGACGCCTACGTCGGCATTTCGGGCGCGGAGGCGGCATATGAGGATATGCTGCACGGCACGGACGGCACGCGCGCCATCGTCGAGGACCAATACGGCAACCTGATCTCCGAGACGGTCGTCAAGGAACCGGTTCCCGGCAGCGACGTGCGGCTGACCATCGACATCGACCTGCAAATCACCGCCGAGGACGCCCTCGCCGACAACATCCGCCTGATCCGCGAGGAGGCTGACCCGAAGCCCGGCGAGCACGACGGCGAGGACGCACACAGCGGCGCGGTCGTCGCACTTGACCCGGATACCGGTGCACTGCTGGCGGCGGCATCCTACCCGACCTACCGTCTCTCGGACTACATCGACAACTACGCAGCGCTTGCGGCGGACGAGAACCGCCCGCTCTACAACCGCGCGCTGCTCGGCACCTACACGCCCGGCTCGACCTACAAGCCCGGCGTTGCCGCCGCCGCCCTCTCCGAGGGCGTCATCACGCGGAACACCGTGATCGTGGACAAGGGCGTCTACGACTTCGGCGACTACCATCCGCGCTGCTGGATCTACCTGCGGTTCGGACGCACACACGGTGCACAAACTGTTATCGAGGCGATCCAGAACTCCTGCAACTACTTCTTCTACGAGGTCGGCTACCGCCTCGGCATCGACGCGATCGACAAATACAGCCGCGTCTACGGACTCGGCGAACCGACCGGCATTGAGCTGCCCGAATCGACCGGCATCCTTGCCGGTCCCGCCTACAGCGAGAGCACGGGCAACGTCTGGAACCCCGGCAACACGCTCCAGGCGGCGATCGGACAGTCGGACAACATGTTCACGCCCTTACAGCTCTCGGTCTACATTTCCACCCTGCTCTCCGGCGGCACGCGCTACCGTGCGCACATGCTCCGCAGCGTGCATGCCTACCCGTCGGGCGAGGTGCTCTCCGAGACCGCGCCCGAGGTGATGAGCGCGGTGGAGCTGGACGCCGGCATCGTCGCCACGGTCAAGTCGGCGATGAAGGACGTGGTGGAGAGCGGCTCGGCGGCGCGCATCTTCCGCGGCTATGACATCACGGTCGGCGGCAAAACCGGCACGGCGCAGGTCGGCGGCGACCGCTCGGATAACGCGCTGTTTGTGGGCTTTGCGCCCTACGATGCGCCGAAGATCGTCGTCACGGTCGCTATTGAGCAGGGCGCAAACGGCACGGACGCCGCCTACACGGCAAAGGCGCTCTACGACACCTATCTCAAGGGACAGAAATACGAAAAGCGGTATACCGAAACGGAGGCGGCAAAGTGACGAAAAAGAATCTGGCAAAGCAGGTCGCCGCAGCACTGGAAGCGCTCTACCCGGACGCGGTCTGCTCGCTCGAATACGAGGACGAGCCCTGGAAGCTGCTGGTTCTCGCGCGCCTGTCGGCGCAGTGCACCGACGCGCGGGTCAATATCGTGGCAAAGACGCTGTTTGTGCGCTTCCCCACGCTCGAGAGCGTGGCGGACTGCGACCTTGCGGCGCTGGAAGAGACGATCAAGCCCTGCGGGCTGTACAAGACCAAGGCAAAAAGCATCAAGGAGACCGCCGAAATTCTCGTGCGGGACTACGGCGGGCGTGTGCCCGACACGATGGACGAGCTGCTCGCCCTGCCCGGCGTGGGGCGCAAGATCGCCTGTCTCATGCTCGGCGACGTGTTCGGCAAGCCGCACATCGTCACCGACACGCACTGCATCCGCATCTGCGGGCGGCTCGGTTTTTACCCCGAAAGCGAGAAGAATCCCGCGAAGATTGAGAAAATTCTCGACGGCTGCGTGGAAAAGCCGATCCAGTCGGATTTCTGCCACCGCATCGTGGATTTCGGGCGGGATGTCTGCACGGCGCGGTCGCCGAAGTGCACCGTCTGCCCCATGCAGTCCTTCTGCCGCCATTTCATTGACGCGGCGGCGTCACACCGTTGATGCGCAGCATCACGCCGTTTGCGGCGAAGCCGCAACTTCATTCTCCGTTCCTTTTGCAAAAAAATGATTGCATTTGCCCCGCGCGTGGATTATAATATATTATTATGATGTTTTTGCCCCAGCCTTCCCCATTGGGGAAGTCAAAAGAAAAGCCCCCGCACTCCCCCCGTTCTAACCTTAAAAAATCTATCTATAATATACAGTGAGGATTTCAAAATGCAGCGGACACAAATCAAAAGCATTTATCTCGCCGAAAAAGACTACGACGGCAAAACGATCACCGTCGGCGGCTGGGCACGCTCCATCCGCGCCAGCAACGCCTTCGGCTTCATCGAGCTGAACGACGGCAGCTGCTCGGGGAACCTGCAGGTCGTCTTTGAAGCCGACAAGCTCGAAAACTACACCGAGATCGCCAAGCAGAATGTCGGCGCGGCGCTCGTTGTGCACGGCACGCTGGTGCTGACTCCCGACGCCAAGCAGCCCTTTGAGCTGAAGGCGGCTGCCATCGAGGTCGAGGGCGTTTCCACCCCCGAATACCCGCTTCAGAAGAAGAAGCACTCCTTCGAGTTCCTGCGCACGATCGCGCATCTGCGCCCGCGCACCAACACCTTCAACGCGGTCTTCCGCGTCCGCAGCGAGTGTGCGTTTGCCATCCATGAGTTCTTCAACTCCCGCGGCTTTGTCTATGTCAACACGCCGATCATCACCACCTCGGACTGCGAAGGCGCAGGCGAAATGTTCCGCGTGACCTCGCTCGACCTCGACAACCTGCCGAAGAACGAGGACGGCAGCGTCAACTACGCCGAGGACTTCTTCGGCAAGCCGACCAGCCTGACCGTCTCGGGTCAGCTCAACGCCGAGTGCTTTGCCCTCGCGTTCGGCAATGTCTACACCTTCGGTCCGACCTTCCGCGCCGAGCGCTCCAACACGCAGCGCCACGCCGCCGAGTTCTGGATGATCGAGCCCGAGATGGCGTTTGCCGACCTCGAGGATGACATGGAGATCGCCGAGGCGATGATCAAGCACGTCGTCCGCCACGTCATGGCAACCTGCAAGCAGGAGCTTGCCTTCTTCAACCAGTTCTTCGACAACACGCTGCTCGAGAGATTGCAGAACCTTGTGGACAACGACTTCGGCAGAGTGACCTACACCGAGGCGATCCGCCTGCTCGAGGAGAGCGGCAATAAGTTTGACTACCCGGTCTCCTGGGGCATCGACCTCCAGACCGAGCATGAGCGCTACCTCACCGAGAAGATCTTCGGCAAGCCGGTGTTCGTCACCGACTACCCGCGCGAGATCAAGGCGTTCTACATGCGGCAGAACGAGGACGGCAAGACCGTCGCCGCGATGGATATGCTTGTCCCCGGCGTCGGTGAGCTGATCGGCGGCTCGCAGCGCGAGGAGCGCCTCGACAGGCTGCTCGCCGCGATGAAGAACTTCGGTCTGAAGGAAGAAGACTACAGCTGGTATCTCGACCTGCGCCGCTTCGGCAGCGCCAAGCACGCCGGCTTCGGTCTCGGCTTTGAGCGCCTTGTGATGTACATCACCGGCGTCTCCAACATCCGCGACGTCGAGGCATTCCCGAGAACGACCGGTTCGGCTGATTTTTAAGCCGAACCCGCCATACGACCCCAAAGGAGCATTATGAAATACGCAGAGCTTTCCATCGAAGAAAAGAAAGAACAGCTGAAGCGCGCGCAGATCGAATTTGACTGCCTCTGCAAGCTGAAGCTGTCGCTCGACCTGTCGCGCGGCAAGCCGATCGGCGAGCAGCTCGACCTCTCCAATGAGCTGTTCACCGTCCTCACGGGCGAGCACGGCGACTACATCGGTGAGCGCGGCTTTGATTACCGCAACTACGGCTGCCTTGACGGCATTCCCGAGGCAAAGACACTGTTTGCCGAGCTGCTCGAAGTCCCGGCGGAGCAGGTCTTTGTCGGCGGCAACTCGAGCCTGAATATGATCTACGACGCGCTCACGCGGCTCATGCTGCACGGCGCCCCCGGCGTGGAGGAACCGTGGTGCAAACTGGGCAAGGTCAAGTTCATCTGCCCCGCCCCCGGCTATGACCGCCATTTCGGCATGCTGGAATCGCTCGGCATCGAGATGATCACGGTCGAATACCTCGCGGACGGGCAGCCCGACATCGAGCGCATTGAGGAGCTGGCGCGCGATCCCGAAGTAAAGGGCATCATCTGCGTGCCGAAGTATTCCAACCCGACCGGCGTGACCTACTCGCGCGAGGTCGTGCGCCGCCTTGCCAAGATGGAATGTGCCGCGCCCGACTTCCGCATCATCTGGGACAACGCCTACTGCGTGCATGACATCTACAGCGAGGAGAAGCTGGCGAACATCTTTGAGTTCGGTCAGCGCTACGGCACCGAGGATCGCATCCTCTGCTTCACCTCGACCTCGAAGATAACCTTCCCGGGCAGCGGCGTCGCCGCGATGGCGCTCTCGCCCGCCAACATGGCGCAGGCGAAGAAGCTCATCGGCATTCAAACCATCAGCTTTGACAAGCTGAACCAGCTGCGCCATGTCCGCTATCTGCAAAATGCCGCGCATGTCCATGAGATCATGCAGCGCCATGCCGACATCATCCGCCCGAAGTTTGACATCGTGTTTGAGGCGCTGGAAGCCGAGCTCGGCGGGCTGGGCATCGCCTCCTGGACGAAGCCGAACGGCGGCTATTTCATCAGCCTGACGCTGATGGACGGCTGCGCCAAGCGCGTCTGGTCGCTGATGCGGCAGGCGGGCGTCGTCCTCACCGGCGCGGGCGCGACCTACCCCTACGGCAAGGATCCGCGCGACGCCAATCTGCGCCTTGCGCCCACCTATTCCCCCGCGCACGAGCTGGAGGTCTGCATCCAGGCGCTCTCCGCCTGTGTCCGCCTCGCCTCGCTCGAAAAAATGCTCGCGGAGTAAATATGTACATCAAAAAAGCAGCTTCAACCGTGGTTGAAGCTGCTTTTTTACAGTTGGACCGTCGAGAAGCCGCCCGGATGGGCGGCTTTTTTGACGATTTTTTTATTACAGGGCTTTCACGATGCGCTCGGTATCCGACGCGATGACAAGCTCCTCGTTGGTGGGGATCATGAAGACCTTGACCTTCGAGGTCGGCTTCGAAATCTCGGTGGCGGTCAGCGGGCGGGGCAGATTTGCGTTGTGCTCCGCGTCAAACTCGACGCCGAAGTAACCCAGCTGCGAGCAGACGCTCTCGCGCATCTCCCAGTCGTTCTCGCCGATGCCGGCAGTGAAGACGATGGCGTCAAGACCGCCCATCGCTGCGGTGTACGCGCCGATGAACTTGCGGATCTGGTAGGAGACGATGTCCAGCGCGAGCTTTGCGCGCTTGTTGCCCGCCTTGGCTGCGGCGGAAACGTCGCGGCAGTCGGACGAAACGCCGGACACGCCGAGGAAGCCGCACTTCTTGTTCATGTACTCGTTCATCTCATCGGCGTTCATGCCGGTCTTGTTCATGATATAGGGGACGATTGCGGGGTCAATGTCGCCGCAGCGCGTGCCCATTTCGATGCCGGCGAGAGGCGTGAAGCCCATCGAGGTATCCAGCACCTTGCCGTCCTTGACAGCCGAGATGGACGAGCCGTTGCCGAGGTGGCAGGTGACGATCTTCGTGCCCTCTGCCTTGCCGCCGAGCAGCTTGATGCACTCGCCGGAGACATAGCGGTGAGACGTGCCGTGCGCACCGTAGCGGCGGACGGCGTACTTCTCGTACATATCGTAGCTGACGGGGTACACATACGCATAGTCGGGCATGGACGCGGTGTGGAACGCGGTGTCAAACACGAGAACCTGGGGCGTCTTCGGCATTGCGGCGAGGCAGCCCTGGATGCCCATGATGTGCGCGCCGGTGTGCAGGGGGGCGAGGTCGCGGCAGAGCTCGAGCTTTGCCAGCACTTCATCGGTGAGCAGCACCGACTCCGAGAAGTAAGCGCCGCCGTGGACGATGCGGTGACCGACCGCCTCGATCTCGTCCATGCTCTTCACCGAGCCGTATTCGGCGCTGAGCAGTGCGTCGATGACAATCTTGGTGGCAACGGTGTGGTTGGGCATGGCGATCTCTTTCTCATAGACCGCGCCGGTCTCGAGGTTCTGATGCTTGATCTTGCCGTCGATGCCGATACGCTCACAGAGACCCTTCGCGCGGACAACGCCCGCGGTCGTGTCAAACAGCTGATACTTCAGCGAGCTGGAGCCTGCGTTTACAACGAGTACATTCATGAAAATGATCCTCCGAAAATAATGTCGTTTAACCATTCTATTATACGCCCCCTTTTCGACAAATTCAAGAAGTCCCGCACACATTTTTGAAAGAAGGGTGAAAAATTTTCCGTCCCGCTTGCGGCTGCCCCGAAAAAGTGGTAAAATAGGGGGAGAGAAATGGGATTTCGGCTCCCATAGTTGCACAAAACGCAATGCGCTTTTCAGGCTTCCCCTTCTCCCCCAAGGGGGAAGCCTAAAGATACATCCACAAGGAGGACGCCATGCTGGCTGCGATCATCTGCGAATACAACCCGTTTCATGCGGGGCACGCCTACATGGTGGGCGAGGTGCGGCGCGCGCTCGGCGCGGACGTGACGATTGCCGCCGTGATGGGCGGCATCTTCTCGCAGCGCGGCGAGCCCTATATTGCGCCGCCGACCTACCGCGCGGCAGCCGCGGTCGCGGGCGGCTGCGACCTTGTTTTAGAACTCCCCTACCCCTATTCGGCGGCGCGCGCCGCCGACTTTGCCCGCGCGGGCGTGGAAATTGCCGCCGCCATCGGTGCGGATGTACTGGCATTCGGCAGTGAGGTCGGCGACCTTACCGCGCTCGAGGCGCGTCGTGCGCGGCTCGACAGTGGCGAGCTGCGCGCACGCGCAGCCGCCCTTTCTGCCGCCGACCGCACGTTGGGGCAGACGCGCGCAGCGGCGCGCGCCTACGAAGAACTCTACGGCGGCGAAGATCTCGCCGCGCCGAATGACATCCTCGCCGTGGAATACCTGCGCGCGCTTGCGCGCATCGACCGCAGCATTGAGCCGCTGGCGATCCCGCGCATGGGTGCGTATCACGGCGGCATGGGCGGCTTCCCGTCCGCCTCCGAGCTGCGCCGCGGCTACGCCGCGCACGGCATCGCCGCCTTTGCGGGCGAAATGCCGAACGGCGCTCTCGCCGCGCTTTGTGCAGCGGACGCCGCCGGGCTCTGTCCGGCAGACGTCGAGCGGTTGGCGTCCGCCGTCCTGCTCCGCCTTGCGATGCTGAAGGACGACGCGGCGGCACAGGCGCGCCTTGCGGGCGACCGTGCCGCGCTCGAACGGCTGCTTGCCGCGGCGCCCGCCGCGCACACACTGTCCGAACTCTTCCGCGCGGCAGCATCCAAACGCACCACCGACGCATCGCTGCGCCGCGCGGCGCTCTACGCGCTGCTCGGCACGACCGAAGAAGAAATTGCCGCGCCGGTCGCCTACACCCGTCTGCTCGCGGCAAACACGCGGGGCTGCGCGGCGCTCGGCGGCGCGCGGGCGGGCTTTGTCCTGACCAAACCCGCCGATGCGGAAAAGCTGGCGGACGGCGGCGCGCAGTTCCGGCAAACCCGGTTGGCGGAGCGCGCGTTTGCGCTCTGCTTTGCCGGCAGCTACGACTGCATGCGCACGTCGCCCTGCATCATAAAGGAATGAATATGGAAATGCTGCAACCGATCCGCCCGTGGCTGCGGTTTCTGCCGCTTGCCTGGTTTGTCTTCATCAATCTGCTTGCCGCCGGCATCGTTGCCTACGACAAGCACATCAGCCGCCTGCCGCGCGGCAGTATCCGCCGCGTGCCGGAGCGCCGCTTCGTGCGCTTTGCCTGGATCGGCGGCGGGCTCGGCACGCTGCTCTCGATGCTGCTCTGCCACCACAAGACCAAATCCCACAACGCGCTGCTCTTTCGCATCGCGCTGCCGACGCTTGTCTGGATCGCCGCATGGCTTTTTGTCCTCGCGCGCATGAATCCGGGCAGCCTCGGGATATAATGAAAGGAACACGGAGGAAACGAACATGACCTATGTAATGTCGGATATACACGGCGACTACGAGCGCTACATGAAGATGCTGGAGGCGATCAACCTCGACGAGGACCGCGACACGCTCTACGTCCTCGGGGATGTGATCGACTTCGGCGACGCAGGCATGAAAATTCTCGACGACATGTCGTCCCGCCCGAATGTGTACCCCATCATCGGCGAACACGAATACACCGCGCTGCCGCTGCTGCGCCGCCTCTGCGGCGACGCCGAGGAGAGCGCCGTGGCGGTCGCCGCGCTCGGCAAGGAAGCGCTTGCCGCCTTTGCCGCATGGGGCAAGAACGGCGGCGAGACGACCGCGCGCGAATTTTTCGCGCTCTCGCCCGAGGACCGCGAATGGCTGGTGGACTATCTCGGCGAATTTGCGCCCTATGAGGAGGTCGAGGTCGGCGGCAGGGACTATCTGCTCGTGCATGCTGGGCTGGACCACTTCTCGAAGGACCGCGACATCGAGGACTACGGCATTGAGGAGCTGATCTCGGTATCGCCCGACTATGAAAAGGTGTATTTCGCGGACAAGACCCTCGTCACGGGGCACAAGCCGACCGTGGAGATCAACCCCGGCTACAAGGGCAAGATCTTCATGCTGAACGGGCACATCGCCCTCGACTGCGGCGCGGCATACGGTCTGCCGCTCGGCTGCCTGCGCCTCGACGATATGAAGGAGTTTTACGTGGAGTGAGGCAGGGCAGATGCGGTTGAAGCGGCAATTTAACATGCATTTGATTTCTTGTTCAGCCCCTTCGGTGAGGGACGGCTATTACAAAAAAACACGAACCTTGCGGTTCGTGTTTTTTTGCTTTTTTTACTTGATGCGGTATTCGGCGGCGGCGATGCGCGTGAAGATGACGCACGCCTCCGAGCGCCGGATGCTGTCATCGGGACGGTAATTGCCCGTGCCGGCGTCGCCGCCGACAATGCCTGCGGCGAAGAGCTTCTTCACCGCGGCGGCGCACGCCATGCCGTCCGTCACATCGGCGGGCGAACCCGTGCGCGTGCCGGCATACTCGCGCTCCGGCAGAATGTTTGCAAAGACGACCGCCATCTCGCCGCGCGTGATATTGCGGTTGTAATCGTCAAACTGCTCATCTTGAATGATGCCGTTTGCGATGCAATAGGCAACATAGGGTTCATACCAGGTCTTCGCCCCGGCGGTATCCACCGCCTTTCCGTAATAAACCGTGTGGATATTGGCAGCGGCTGTCAGCGCCTGCGCGACCGTGAAGCTGCCGTCCGGCGAAAACTTATTTGCGGCGGTGCCGTTTGCGAGTGCATACTCGTATGCCGATGCCACATAGGCAGAGAACCACGAGGACTGCGGCACATCCGTAAAGTTTGCCGTATAGGTGCGCAGGCGGCGAAAAGGGTTGACCGCCTCCCCTGCCTCCGTCGTATCAAACCCGGAGATGCGGGATGCGAGCGGCAGCGGATTCAGCGTCATTGTATAGACCGTCGAGGTGGCGGGAACGGCGGTCATCGTGGGCGTGCCGTCCGCCGCGAAGTCGATCTTCTGCATATACATGCGGCGCATGGTGTAGGCGGAATAGTGATATTCCTTGGCGTGGAACACGCCGTAATAATCCTTGCCATCCGGTGAGGTGGTGACGATCATCGCGCCGGGCGAGTACACGCCGGACGCATAATCCGTGAACTGAAGCGGCTTCTCGTACTTCTTCCAGAGCGACGCATCGGTGAGCGGATCGTCCTTGCCGCCCGTGAAGCGCAGCATGCCGGTGCAGTACTCATCGGTGCGGGTGTGCCCTGCCGCAAAGAGCAGATACAGCGTGCCGTCCGGTGCATAGAACGGGAACGGTCCCTCCATGATGCCCTTTTCGTAGCTGTACATCGGCGAGGAGATCACGACCTGCCCGTCCGCCATCCGGGTCGGCGATTCGAGTTTCACCACGCGCATACGCTGGATGTGCGTGCCGTTCGACCCGTCCGCCGCGCGCCAGAAGCCGCTGAAGAACATGTAGGTATTGCCGTCATGCTGAATGATGCGGGGAGACAGGTAGGAAAACGCCTCTTTATCAAGGTTCTCCATGCAGCCGAAGAATTGGTAGCTGCCGATGGGATCGTCGGTCTCGGCGACCCAAACGTAAGGATAGCGCTTGACCATATTGGTGGACGGATCCTGATCGTTCGGGAACTGGCAGGCGGCATAAATATACCACTTGCCGTCGAGCTTGTAGAGCTGGGGCGCCCAGAGCGCCTCCATGTCCTTCGCCTGCCCCGAAAGCGCCTGACTCCAGATAAGCACGGGCGTGACCTTGCCGATGTCGAAGAGGTTTGCCGCCTTCGCCATGTAGACGGCGGGCTTACCCGCATAAGTCTTGGCGTAGGTGTAGTAATACCAGCCGTCGGCATAGACGACCGAGGGGTCGGCATAGCCTGCGATCGGATTTTGATAGGTCGCGTCGCCGCGAACATCGGCGGACAGGTTCATATTCTCGGGGACGGTGATCGCAGATGTGTGCGAGCCGCCCATCCCAGCCGTGCCGGACACCGTGCCGACGCGGCGGATGTCCGAGGTGGTGACGACAAGGCGGTATGCGCCGTCGAGCGTCGCGGTACTGTCCTCACCTGCGCGGATATCGCCCTCAAAGGATGCACCCGCGGCGTTGACCGTGACATTGCCGCGCACGGCGGTTTCCGCCGCTGCGCCGATGACCGGGCAGGCGACAATGCCGCCGCGTGCGCTGAAGGTCGCGTCGCCGGTCAGGCTGTTGACACCGGCAACATAGATGCCGCCCGTGATGCTGCCGCCGTACAGATTCAGCGTGAGGTTGCCCTCGGCGCGGCGCGCGGACGCACCGGCAGCCGTCGAATACTGTCCGGGCGTGACAACGCCCCATGTGCCGCTGTAAATATCCAACGTGACGTCGGCGCGCAGTACCTCGGCGAGCGCCACCGAGCCGCCGACGAGCGCCGGGTAGGTCTCGATGCGCGCATCGGGCAGGAGTGTGCAGACGACGTCCTCGCCGATCGTGAGATGCTTGCCCGCCGCTGCGATATACGCGTCATTTACAGCCGTCTCAATGTCGAGCGCGGTGAAGGTTGTCTCCGTGCCGAGCGTGACCGAGCCGGAGAGCACCAGCTTTGCCCCGTCGGTGAGGCGGTAGTCAACCCCGCCGTACAGCGAGGTGACCGTGAGCTTGCCGGACGCTGCCGCAAGAGTCTTTGCGCCCGATACCGTCAGATCGCCGCAGACGACGATCGTACCGCCCGCAGGCAGCGCCGCCGACGCCGCTGCGAGGTCGCCCATCGGCGAAGTCGGCAACGAGCCGTCGCCCTCTCCGCCGTCCTGCACGTACAGCACGGTTTTATCCGCCTTGACGGGAGTATAACCGCTGTCCGCGCTTCCGCCGCGCACCGACACAAAGCCGCTGCCCGCCGAGCCTTGGCTGCTGCCCGCGATGCTGCCGACATGACCGCCGAGGAGCAACACAAAGGTGCGCCCGCCTGCGGCTGTTCTGCCGCCCGAGGCGGCTGCAAAGCTGCCGGAGCGGATCACGATGCCGTGCGAACCCTCGCCCGTGCCGCCGTCCAGCGTCAGGCTGCCGCCCGAAACGCCGTCGCCGATCGTGAGGAGATGCCCCGCCGCATCGATTTTGCCGTTTCCGCCGAGGCGGAGATTTTCAACATAGGTTTCGCCGCCGAGCGTCAGCGTGCCGGTGACCGTGAGCGTAGCGCCGAAGTCCTTGCCGCCCGCCGCGCCGACGATGTGCAGCGCCTTGTCGGTCGCCGCCAGTGTCTCGCTGCCGACCGTGAGGTTGCCTGCGACGACGACCGTGCCGCCCGCAGGCATGGCTGCGACCGCCGCCGCCAGTGTTTTCTTCGCGGTGGCTGCGGACTTGCCGTCCGCAGCATCGCTGCCGCTGCCCGAGACGAAGAGCACGGGGTCAAAGCCGACGGCGGTCATCGAAATGCCGTCCGCCAGATCCAGCGCGGACACGCCGCGCACATTCTCGCCGTTTGCCCCCTTGAAGCCGCCGGCGAAGCTGCCGCCGGTGACGCGCAGGGTGAAGTCGCCGTCCACATAGCCTGCCACGCGGTCGTGCACGGCGGCGATCTCTGTGCCCGTGCGGAAGCTGCCGCCCGAGATCTCGATGGTCACATTGCCGCGCACATAGGCGTTGCCGCTTGTCGTTGCGTTTGTGCCGGGGCGACCGATGCCGCAGACCGAGCTGTTGATCTTACCGCCCGTGATGCGGATGGTCGCATCGCCGTCCAGTGCGTCAAAGCCGCCTACCGCGATGATGCCGTTCATGGCCGGATTGGTGGTGGTGGAGGTGAACGTGCCGCCGTGAATCTCGATGGTCACGTCGCCGATGGTGCCGACCGGCTGATATTCGCCGGTGCGGATCGAGCCGCCGCGCACATACCACCAAGTGCCGCTGTGAATCTCGATTTTATAGCCGAAGAAACGCGCCGTCTTCGCAGTGGTGCCCGCGATGGCACAGTCCGTGCCGCCCCAGATGGCGATCGGATTGCCCGCGTAGGTACAGGTGACACCCTCGCCGACCGTGAAGTTGTTGCCGCGGCAGAAAATGTCCACGCTCTTTTTCGAGCTTATGCGCAGCTGCTCAAACCGCACGGGCGAGCCGAGGAAGATATCCGCCTCAAGCACAAGCGAGCCGTCGTAGACCTTGCCGCCGTAGCTGCTTGTGAACGTGATCTCGCCCGACCGTTCGGGGAAGGTCGCCATGGCGGCGGGCACGGTGGCTTTGCCGCAGAGGACAATGGTGCCGCCCTCTTCCGAAAGCCGCTTGAAAGCGCGGCCGAGCGTCTGCACGGCTTTGTCCGCGCTCGAACCGTCTGCCGCGTCATCGCCGAGATCACTGAGGAAAACGACCGACGCATCGGACGCGGCGGGCGTTTCCGTGCCCTTCCCGACGATGCTGTCAAAGGCATCCGTGTTAACGTTGGCAGCGATCCATTCATCGGTGACCTTTGTCTTGTCCGCGCGTGAAAGATCAAGCACGGTCTTGCCGTAGTTGGTGCACGTCTTGCCGTAGGCGGGACCGCCCGTCAGACCGTGCCAGACGCCGGAGGTCGACCAGCCGGTTTTCACCGCCTTGAAATAGGCTGCGGGATCAAAATGCTCGGTGAGCGTGACCGTGGCATCCACCGTGTAGGTGATCTTCTCGCTGCCGCAGGCGGTGATAAAATTGGTGACCGCGCCGCCGTCCAACGTGATGAAGACCTTGCCCGTGGTCTGCGCCTTGCCGCCCCAGCGGTATGCACCGAACACCTTGTCAATGACGGCGTCGCCGCCGATCGTGATATACGCCGCACCCGTGTAGCTCGGGTTGAAGGACGCTTTGCCGGTGTTTCTGCCAAGCCCCGTCACCTCGGCATAGCGTCCGCTCAGGAGAGTGACATGCGCATCGCGGCTGTAGTCATCGTCCGGCACGGAGACCGTCGCGTTGGTATGCTCCATACCGCCGACAACGTGCACCTCGATGTTGTCCATGACAACGCCGTCCCCGAACGTGAGCGCAAAGAAGCGCCCTGCCACGACCAGTGTCTTTTTGTTTGCATTGTAAAATGTGATGTTCTCAAACGTCGTATCCCCGGTGCAGAAGAACCGTCCGGCATCCGGGAAGATGAGACGTGCGCCGCTCTGCGCCGTGATCGTGACCGTGCCGCTTGCGGCGGGTGCGGTGAACGCACTGATCGACGCATCATACCCCGCCGACTTTGCAACCGAGGTGTCGCCGGTGAGGACGACCTTGCCCCCGCCCGAAACGGCGCGGATCGCATCCGCAAGGTCGCCGAGCGGCGACGATGCACTTGAGCCGTCTCCCTTGCCGCCGTCCTTCACATAGACGGTGTCCGCCGCCGATGCCGCAAGGGCGCCGAGCGCGAAGACACAACAGCAGATGACGAGCATCCATTTGCAGAGTTTTTTCATTCGTTTCTCCTTACTTCTTCCAGCTTTCCGCCGCGAGGCTGAATGCAGCGTCAGTCTGCGTGAGTGCGGTCTTCGCCGCGTCTGCATGGCTCGCAAAGTTGGACGCGAAGTCCTTCGACCCCTCGCGGAACATGTAGATCAGCTCCTTGTTGATGTTGGCGGGCTGGATGTACAGCCCGAGGTCATAGGCGCGGGTCGCCGCCATGCGCTCCAGCGTGGCAAGGCTGTCCTCGTCACGGAAATACTGCCCCGTGAGCGTCTTGTCGTAGTACGCGCCGGTCAAGAGCTGCTTGCCGTAGTAAGCCAGCGCATTCAGCACTGCGCCCGAGCGCTCAGCATCCGCCGCCGTGAGCGGTACGGTGAAGAGCGTCATATGCCAGGGAGAGGCAACCGTATGGTACTCCGCCTGTGCCTCGTCATACTTCGGATAAGGCAGGATACCGTAGTCGGTCTCCATATCGCGGTAAGCATCAAGGGACTGCAGTCTGCCCGCGAGGAAGAGCGCACGGTTGCCCGAGAACATATCCATCGCTTCCTTTGAGGTGTAGCGCTGATAGTTGATGGCATCACCGCCGAAGCAGAAATCGGTGTACTTCGTAAGAACA
>ENA-ORIC01000778-ORIC01000778.1-human-gut-metagenome-genome-assembly--contig:-NODE-778-length-36694-cov-3.762078_pt1 | contig 36694 bp, 28 predicted proteins | sample MGYA00243023_ERZ508732 | MGnify/ENA primary metagenome ERZ508732 (study PRJEB26277, sample SAMN04329767) | human gut metagenome | biome: human-associated habitat | host: Homo sapiens | place: USA... | reverse complement strand
ATCCCGCAGGCGCGGGCATCACGGCAAAACGCTTTGACGTGGTCAACGGCAGGGCGCAGACCTATGAAGAGCCGCTGCGCGTCGCGTTCATCGGCGACAGCATCACCGAGGGCTATTTCAACGCGGTCAAGGATCGCCTCACGCAGGCGTATCCCGCGCAATTCCACAAACTTGCCGAGGCGGACGGCAAGGAGATCATTGTCTCCAACTACGGCGTCTCCGCGTCCGGCTTTCTCCCCAGCACCAAGCGCGACTATATGAAGATGCTGGCATATCCGCTGGTCATGGAGGAGTGCGACGCGACGTACTATGTCATCGCGATGGGCACGAACGATGCCGCCGCCATCGGCGGCACGAACGGCGCACTTCAGAGGTTTGAGACCAATTATCGCAGCATCTGTGAGATGCTCGGCAAAAAGGCGGACACCAAGTGCGTCTATATCACCAATGCGATCTACCGCAAGACCTCGAATGCGGTGAACGATCTGCGTGCATCGGCGGTACTGCACCCCGCGCAGGAGCGCATCGCGCGTGAACTTGCGGCAAAGGATCCGGGCAAGTATGACTTTATCAACCTTTATCAGCTGACCTATGCCGATGCCAAGAGCGGCGCGCTGTTTGCGGGTTCGAGTGAGAATCTGCATCCGGCGACGAGCGGTTACGGCATTATGGCAAAGAAGCTGTATGAAGCGATCCTCTGCGGCGGTGTCAAGGAGGCTGCAGGCTTTTACATGACCGATGTCTATGTTTCGGACAAGGGCAGCATCAACGGTGCGGGCACGGCGGACAGCCCCATCTCGAACTTCGCCGTTGCGATGGACAAGTTTGCCCCCGGCGCGGATGTCACCCTCCATGTGGTCGGCACATGGACGCTCGGCGGCAACTTCTTCTCCTCGATGAACCCCTCGCATCTGACCATCGTCGGTGAAGGCACGGATGCGGTGCTCAGCGTTTCGGGCGATACCTTCAAGCTCGGCAGCAATATGAAGATCGACAACATCACGCTGAAGTCTGCCAAGTCCGGCGGCACCTATATCATCGGCTGCTATAACGATTTGGAGATCACGGCAAGCGTCAAGACCACGGGCACCTGGAATTTCTATGCGGGCTACAATGTCTTTACGCGCGCAGAGGCAGCCGCTGCAACCGCGACTGCCTATGACACGGTGGCGAGCGCATCTTCGGACCGCAACTGCACCATCAGGATTGAGAGCGGCGCCTGGACCGGCTTTGCAGGCGGCAACCGCCGCTTTGCAGGCGGTGCTCCCATCGGCACATACAGCGGCAACATGACGCTGACTGTCGGCACGGGCGCGACCATCACCGGGACGGATTATATCGGTGTCTGCGGCGCAAACTACCTCACAGGCTCTGTTGTTGCCGACATCCGGGCAACTGGCAGCACGCTGCCCGACTATATGACCACCGGCACGCTTTCCGGCGTCACCTATGATGCGGCAAACAACACGGGCAGCATCATCCGCGGCGATGTGCCGACGGGCGACCTGGACAGAAACGGCGTGATCGACATCCGCGATGCTCTCATCATGCTGCGCTGCGTGCTGGACGGCGAGTTCCCCTACGGCAGCGTCTACAACGGTAAGACGCAGGTCACGCTGACCGATGTCCTGTGGCTGTTTGCGCAAATCGCAAAATAACCGAATTTCATAATATTTCACAAAAGAGCCGCTTGCGGCTCTTTTGCTTTGTGTGCAAAATGTTATAAAACTCAGGCGGTTTTTACATGCGATTCCTGTTGAGGAGACTGCCTGCAGGTGGTACAATGAAAGCAGAATGAATACGGGGGTTTTGATATGCGCAATCTGAAAATCGCAGTACGTCTGCTTGTGCTGCTTTGCTTTGCGGCGGCGCTGCTCTGCACGGCGGCGGCAGCCGACCGCACGGTCTACGTCTCGGCGACCGGGAAGGGGGACGGCACGAGTGCCGCAGCGCCGTTCGGCTCACTCGGCACGGCGATAGGCGCGCTGGACGGCAAGGGCGGCACGGTTGTTTTCGTCTCGCCGATCACGCTGTCTTCGGCATATACCGTGCCGGAGCAGAGCGGTGATCTGACCTTTACGGCAGAAGGGGACGGCTGCCTGAACCTTTCGGGAAATCTCTCCTTCGCGAAGAACACAAACGACAATACGATCACGCTGGATCTGCCCATCACGGCAAGCGGCTCACGGGTCATTTTCGGCGGCTTCAACAGCCTGCACTTCACAGAGAAGTGCGAAATGACGACCGCGATCGACTTTTTCGGCGGCGTAAGCGCGCCGGAGGGGACGGGTGACGTCACAAAATATGAGGAGCAGAACCGCGCGCTGAACGCAAAGTGCGTCACCGAGCTGCCCTATTCCATCACGGTGGACAACGGCAATTTTGCCACCTTCGCGGGCGGCAACCGCCGCACAAACCTCAACTGTCTGTACGGCTCGATCGCCGCACCGATCACCATTACGATAAACGGCGGCACGTTCGGGCGTGAAGTCTCCTTCAAGCAGACTTCGTTGAATAAGAACGACAATGCGATCAGTGTCTCCGGCATGGGCATCCTCGCCGACGACGCCACGCTCACCATCACGGGCGGCAGATTCCGCGCGCCGGTCTATGTCATCGGTCGCAGCGGCGTTGCCAGCTCGCGCGCGGGCGGCTGCTCGGCGCTCACCAAGTCCGACCGCAGGTATTATGCGATGGACGGCGACATCACGGTGAACATCACGGGCGGCACCTTCGAGGGCTTTGAGATCAGCGCGTATCAGACCGGCACCGGGCTGACGCAGGTGCTGCGCGGCAACTTCAGCATCAATATCACAAGCGGCGCGACCTTTGCTGCCGGCACGGTGATCGACGCAACGCAGGTCAAGGCGTACAGCGGCGAGAGCAAGAAGGCAACGCTGACCTTTCCCGCGTCGATGAACATCGTCCCCAAGCGCTTTGACGCGGTCAACGGCAGGACGCAGACCTATGAAGAGCCGCTGCGCATCGCCTGCATCGGCGACAGCATCACGCAGGGCACGGGCGCGGGCAGCGGCGCATGGGATTTTGAAACCAAGGCATATCCGGCGCGTCTGCTCGAGCTGATCGAGAAAAACGGCGGCGAGGCGATCCTCGGCAACTACGGCATCGGCGGCGCTACCGTCATGCCGACCAACAACATCTGGTACAACGATATGCTGAACTTCAGGCTGACGCGCGAGGAATGCGATGCGGACTGGTTCATCATCGGGCTCGGGACCAACGATGCCTACAACACGATGGTTACCGACGGGCAGCACGCACGTTTTGAGGAGATGTACACCGCCTTTGTCAAAGGCTACGGCGATCTTGCAACCACGAAGAAGGTGTTCACCACCAGCGCGCTCTATCGCTCGATCAAGAAGGGATCGCAGCGCCAGTCGGTGCTCGGCGCGGTGGATGTGCGCGCCATGCAGCGCCGCGTGACCGGAACGCTGGCACAGCAGAGCGACAAGTATGTCTTTGTCGACCTTTATGCGCTCACCTTTGCGGCGGCGGCACAGGTTGACATCAAGGGCGCGGCGGGCGCGCTGCTGTCCGGCGACATGCTCCATCCGCATGCGGCGGGCTATCAGAATGTGTATGCCCCTGCGATCTACAATGCGATCTTCAACGGCGTGACCGAGGTTGAAGGCTTCAGCACGCTGGATACGGTCTATGTTTCAAATACCGGCAGAATTGACGGCGCGGGCACAGCGGATGACCCCATCAGCTATATTGAGGCTGCCATCGCGCGTCTGCGCCCCGGTGCGGACGCCGAGGTACGTGTCATCGGCACGCAGACCGTCAGCACCTGGCTCACCGCGCCCGATGATCTGAAGAGTATCCGTTTTGTCGGCGTCGGCAGCGATGCGACGCTTGCGCTGGACACATACGGCAAAATGATCCGCTTCCGCACGGACGCAGCGATAGACAACCTCAAGCTGAACTACACCGGCTCGGGCGCGCTGTTCGTCACCTGCAACTATCACAATGTGGAGATCACCGACAGCGTGACCATACCGCGCGGCGGGGTGCTGATTGCAGGGCATGCGGTCTACGGCGGCAGCGAGGTCTACAAGGTCACGACCAATGAGGATACGCGCTACTTTGATTCCGTCGCGGCGGGCAGCAGCAATGCAGATGCCGCAATCACGGTAAGCGGTGGCACATGGAACTGGATCATCGGCGGCAACTGGCGCTGGAAGGCGTACTCGCCGATCTGCACCTACGGCGGCAACCTTGTGATGCGCATTGGCGGCAAGGCAAAGGTCACGGTCTCGAGTGACGGGCAGAGCGGCGTCTGCGGCGCAAACTATCTCACCGGCACCTCCACGCTTGTGACAGACATCAAATTTGCAGGCACGCTGCGTGACCATGCGGCGATCCGCCTCGAGGACGGCGCGGCGTTTGATGCCACGAAGAATACCGGCAGCGTCGCGGTGCAGACGACCGACGGCGGCAGTGTTTCCCGTATTCTGACGGGCGACTTTGACGGCGACGGCAACCTCAATGTGCGCGATGCGCTGACGGCAATCGGCAAACTGCTGAACGACGGCTTCACCGCTGCGGACGGTGCGCACTATTTCGGCACCGGCAAGATTTCGCTGCGTGACGTGGTCTGGCTGCTCGGCAGGATCGCGTAACAGAACCTTATATGCAGAGAAGCACGGGAAATCCGTGCTTCTTTTGTACTCTAAATGCATAAATAACGATGTTTTCACGATTCAAATTGTCTGTTTCGCTGAAATGAAGAATATTTATGCAAAACTATTGCATTTATATTCAGCTTGTGCTATACTGTGTCCATCAAACAAAAACGCGACATGCGGAGGGAAAAGTCATGATTGATAAGAGCAAGATCAAGAAGGTCGTTCTCGCTTATTCGGGCGGGCTGGATACATCCATCATCATTCCGTGGCTGAAGGAGAACTACAATAACTGCGAGATCATCGCGGTCTCGGGCAACGTCGGACAGGCGGACGAGCTGGAGGGACTGGAGGAGAAGGCGCTGAAGACCGGCGCAACCAAAGTCTACATCGAGGATCTGACCGACGAGTTTGTCAACGACATCGTCATCCCGACGGTGCAGGCAGGCGCAAAGTATGAGGAATACATGCTCGGCACGTCGCTGGCGCGCCCGATCATCGGTAAGCGGCTGGCAGAGATCGCGCTTAAGGAAGGCGCAGACGCCATCTGCCACGGCTGCACCGGCAAGGGCAACGACCAGGTGCGTTTTGAACTGGCGATCAAGGCGTTTGCCCCCGGCATGCCGATCATCGCGCCCTGGCGCGAGTGGAACATCAAGTCCCGCGATGAGGAGATCGACTACGCCGAGGCGCATAACATTCCGCTGAAGATCAACCGCGAGACCAACTATTCCAAGGATAAGAACATGTGGCATCTTTCGCATGAGGGACTTGACCTCGAGGATGCGGGCAACGAGCCGCAGTATGAGAAGCCCGGCTTCCTCGAGATGGGCGTCTCCCCGATCGACGCACCCGACAAGCCGACCTATATCACGCTCGACTTTGTCAAGGGCAAGCCGGTCGCACTGGACGGCAAGCAGATGAGCGCCAAGGACATCATCCTCGCGCTGAACGAGGTCGGCGGCGCCAACGGCATCGGTCTGCTCGACATCGTGGAGAACCGCCTCGTCGGCATGAAGTGCCGCGGCGTGTATGAGACGCCCGGCGGCGCGATCCTCTATTTCGCGCACAACTACCTCGAGACGCTCTGCCTCGACAAGATGACCATGCACAAGAAGCAGGAGCTGGCGGTCACCTTCGCGGATCTCGTCTACAACGGACAGTGGTACACGCCGCTGCGCGAAGCGCTTTCCGCCTTCGTCACCAAGACGCAGGAGCACGTCACCGGCAAGGTGAAAATCAAGCTCTACAAGGGCAACATGATCAAGGCGGGCGCATGGAGCGACTGGTCGCTCTATTCCGAGGAGATCGCAACCTTCGGCGAGGATCACGTCTACAACCAGGCGGACAGCGCCGGATTCATCAATCTGTTCGGTCTGCCGATCTCGGTGCAGGCGCAGGTTGCGGCAAAGAACGCAAAGAAAAAATAAAAACGGCACACCGGAGGCTGTATGAATAAGATGTGGGCAGGGCGCACTGCGGGTGCGCTCGACCGCGTGGCGGACGACTTCAATTCCTCCATCGCGGTGGACAAGCGGATGTACAGGCAGGATATCGAGGGCTCGATGGCGCATGCCGCCATGCTGGGCGCGAAGGGCATTATCGCCGAGGCGGACAGCGTGCTGATCATTGACACGCTCGGTGCGATCCTTGCGGATATTGACGCGGGTAAGCTTGAGATCTCGCCCGATGCCGAGGATATTCACATGTTTATCGAGGCGGAGCTGACCGCCCGCATCGGTGATGTCGGCAAACGTCTGCACACCGCCCGCTCCCGCAACGACCAGGTCGCGCTGGATCTGCGGCTCTACCTGCGCGCTGCCTGCGGCGAGATCGACGAAAAGCTGCGCACGCTCATTGCGGCGGTGCTCGAGGTCGCCGAGGCGCACAAGGATACCATCCTGCCCGGCTACACGCATCTGCAGAGGGCGCAGCCCATCACCTTCGGGCATCATCTTTTGGCGTATGCCATGATGCTCATCCGCGACGCGGGGCGCATTGCGGATGCCGTTCGCCGTATGAATGTGTCCCCCCTCGGCTGCTGCGCGCTGGCGGGGACGACCTATCCCATCGACCGCAAAATGACGGCGGCGGCGCTCGGCTTTGACGCGATCGCGCTCAACAGCCTCGACGGCGTATCCGACCGCGATTTTGTGGTGGAGCTGGAAAGCGCGTTTGCCATCCTTTCGATGCATCTATCCCGCTTTGCGGAGGAGATCATCCTCTGGTCGAGCTTTGAGTTCGGCTTTGTCACCCTCTCGGACGCCTACACCACGGGGTCGAGCATCATGCCGCAGAAGAAAAATTCGGATATGGCAGAGCTGGTGCGCGGCAAGACCGGGCGGGTCTACGGCAATCTGATCGCCACGCTCACCATGCTGAAAGGACTGCCGCTCGCCTACAACAAGGACATGCAGGAGGACAAGGAGGCGGTCTTTGACAGCGTCGATACCGTGAAAATGTGCCTCGACGTGTTCGCGCCGATGGTTGCCACCATGGAGGTGCATGCTGACGCGATGTACAAGGCGGCGCAGGGGGGCTTCATCAACGCAACCGACCTCGCGGATTACCTGGTCGGCAAAGGCGAGCCCTTCCGCACCGCGTACAAGACGGTCGGCGGCATCGTCGCCTACGCCGTCCGTGAGCACACCGTGCTCGACGCGATTCCGCTCGACGTTTACAAACAGTTCGATGCGAATTTTGAGGCGGATCTCTACGATGCCATCAAACTCGAGACCTGCGTGGCAAAGCGCACTTCGGCAGGCGGCACATCGCCCGCTTCCTTCGCCGCCGAGCGCGACTATGTCGCCTCTTTCCTCGGAAAACAGTAAAATACAGACCAAAAAACAGGCTCTCCGCACGGAGAGCCTGTTTTTTGTGTTTCAAAGCCTTCCCTTATGGGGAAGGCATCGCCGAATGGCGACGGATGATGGATTGCAGGTAGCCGGTAGCATAGAGCGATGTCTGCTTGGTCCCTCATCAGGCGTGTACCACGCCAGCTTCCCCCAAGGGAAGCCTGAGAATTGTTGTTGTCGAAGCCATCTTTTCAAATGGCGAAAACAGAATCACGCTTTCACTCCGTCTTCCATTTGGCGACGGCGTCCTTGTAGTATTCGTTGATGACGCCGAGCAGCGTCTCTGCCGTGCGCACTTTGGCGTCGTAGCGCGAGGCGAAATTCGTGTCGTACGCGCGCACCATGTAGATCAGCTCCTTGTTGTACGGTCCGATCTGATAGTAGTAGCCGATGTCAAAAACGAAGGAATTGAAGATAATATCCAGCATGTCGGCGGATTCCTCGTCGCGTGTGGATTGCCCGATGAGGTTCACATCATAGTAGACCGGCGTAACGATCTCCTTGCCGTAGTAAGCAAGCGCTTCGGTGATCGTACCGGTGCGTTCGATGTCGTCCTGCACCAGCGGCACGCAGATAAACTGCGAGTTGAAGGGCGCCACCGTGCTGTAGTAGGCATCCTGCGTCTCGGTCAGCTTGGGATAAGGGAGCAGACCGAAATCGCTCTCCATCTCGCGGAAGGTGGGGACGATACCCATATAGGTCGTCCAGAACAGACCGTGATCTCCCTCCCACAGCCTTTTTTCATAGTCGGTGCCGCTGCCGCCTCGCTGATAGGTAAACGCGTACTGCGTGTCGTAGGCGATGGAGAAGTAGGTTTCCAGCGCGGAGACCGTCGTCTCGTTGTAAAGCGTCAGCTTGATCTCGCCGTCCTCGATCGTGCAGCAGCGCTGCCCGGCGGCGTTCACAATGCCGACCACCGAGTCAACCCACACGAGCAACCCGAAACGGTCATTTTCATCCATTTTGCCGTCCTGGTTGAGATCCTCCGTGACGGTCTTGCACAACTCTGCGAATTTGCCCATTGTCCACTTGCCGTCATAGACCAGTTGATAGGGGTCGTCCAGTGCGTAGTTACGCATCAGCTCTTTGTTGAACATGATAACAAAGGCGGCGTTATTGTCCGAGGTGGTGATCTCGCCGGTGGAGAAGAACATGACGCCGTTCATCGCGAGGCTCTCGTTGGCCTTCTGATCCCACCAGGATTTGGTGAGGTCGATGCCGGGGACGGAATTCAGGTCGTAGAGCAGCCCGTTGTAGGCGAGCACGCTCACGTCATAGCCTGCGATCAGCGCAAGGTCCCATTTGCTCTCCCCTGCGTTCACCGCGGTGCTGACTTCCATGAATCCGGGTCCTGCGCCGCTGGAATCGCCCTGCATACGCGTCTGCTCGATCTTGACCTTGTAGTCTTCCTCGACGCGGGCGCGGCGGCGGTACTGCGCCGAATCCATCGGCAGGGCGGACTGCTCGTCAAAGGTGAAATCACGGTGCGCGACGTTGCCCGCCGTCAGGATGGAGAAAGTCTCCCCGCCGTAGTCGGCATGCGTCGGCACGCCGAGCGCCTCACTTGTGACCTCGGTGACGGGCTCGGTTGTCGCGTCGGATGCGGTTGTGCCCTGCGGTGTCTCACCCTTGCCGCAGGCGGACAGCGCCGTGATACACAGCGCGAGCGCCGCAGCATATAAAACTGTTCGCTTCATAAAATGCCTCCGTTGTAAACATTTTCTGAAGCTATGGTAGCACAGTTTCGCACACTTCCGCATTGTAGAATCTGCGCTGTGAATTGTATTTTCCGATATTTGCTCAGCGCGCCGACTGCGCCTCCTCGCGGTATTGCCCCGGCGTCTTGCCGACCTGCGCGGTAAAGGATTTGTAGAAATAGGACATATCGTAGAAGCCGAGAATGTCCGCAATCTCGGCGATGGAGACCTCCGGCGTGCCGGCGAGCAGATCCTGCGCCTTGCGGATCTTGACATGCACCTTGTACTGCGCGGGGGACATGCCGGTTGCCGCATGGAACGCGCGGCGGAACGCCGATTCGGACAGCAGACACATCTTTGCGAGCTCCGCCACCGCAATCTTGTCGCCGATGTGGTGGTCGATGTAGAAGCGGGCGGGCGCGGTCGGGTCGGCTTCGGCATCTCCGTCGGCGCGCAGCAGCATGGTGTAGGCGAGCAGGCTTTCCAGCATGGCATAGAACATGCGGGTCACGCGCAGCGCCGGATGCTTCAGGTTGGTGCTTGCCTCCGCCAGCTTCTCGATGTCGTTTGCCAGCTGGGGCGGCACGGCGCACAGCAGGCAGGTCACCTCGTCCGCCAGGGCGTATTCGCCGCCGCTGATGTCGCGGATGTCAAAGTTGACAAGGATATCCGAGACATTCCCGGTCGTGCCATGAAATTCGATATAGTATTCATAGTCCTTCGGAATATACAAAAGACTGCCGCGACGGAAATACTGCTCCACGCCGTCGGCGCGGCGGATGTAGACCTCGTCGCAGAGGATGTAGGCAAAGCCGTGGTCCCGGCGCGGCGAGCCGATAAAGCTCCAGCTCTCGCCCTTTTGCCAGCGCTGGGGCAGCCCGTATATGTCACAGAAAAGATGCTTCGGTTCAATGGCGCTAAGGGAAAGCAATTCAGCCATGGCGATCCCTCCTTTACGCTCATTATAGCAAGCTTTGCTGAAAAATACAACCATTCTCCCGAAAAATACATTGGAATGCAAAGCGGCGGTTGCTACAATATTCTTAGAGCGGACACTTGAAATGACGAAAAAATACCGATTGTTTCCGCGCGGCAGCGCCGTTTGGAAACAGCTTTTGTTATTTCTGTTTGCTGTGTTTGTTTGTTGTTTTGTGTGTCTGCTTGACAGGGGGCAAAGCGAATTGTTACCCTATATAATAAAGATATAATAAAGAGAACATACGATGCACGGGCATCGATGAAAGGAGATTGAACCCAGTGAAAAAGCATTTCGGCAAATTCGGCATTGCGCTTGTCGCGGCACTTCTGATGCTGTTGACCGGCGCACTCTGCGCCTCGGCAGCAGGCACGGCAACCGTTGTATACCTGAGCGGAAGCGGCACCAATACGGCGGACGGTCTGACCCCGGAGACGGCGACCTCGTCCATCAACACGGCGTACAGTCTGCTTGATCCCGACAAGGACTGCACGGTTGTTGTCTGCGGCGAATTTACGCAGGTTGGCAATTTTGCGCGCGCACATTCTGCAAAGTCCATCACCATCACCAGCGTGTATGGCGGTGTAGACTACCGCAAGACGAACAAGGCTGTCTACAAGGTCAACGGCAACCGTTTTGCATTGGCAGATGATACCACCTTTGAGAACATGACCTTTGAGACGACAGGCGGTTCGTTTCTGTTGGTCGGTCAGCACCACGCTGTCACCATCGGCGAGGGTGTGACCATGAAAAATTTTGACGGCAGCCAAGACGGTAAAGCATTTTGGATTATCGGCGGTTGTCAATGGGGATTCGGCGGCGGACCGACCAGCAAGACATACACGACCGATGCACTGAAAGCATTAATGCAAAAGCCGACCGACGTCACGGTTATGTCCGGCAACGATATGATCGTGGTCGGTGGTCCGCGCGGCAATGTCGGCGCTGAAGCCAACCGTATTACAGGTGGGGACATTCATGTAACGATCGGCGGCACTGCCCGGGTGGCAAAGCTGGATGCAGCCGGTTCGAGTTCAAGATATACCGATGTCGGCAATATCAATGTCCGGGTCATCGGCGGCAGCGTGAAATATCTTTACGGCACCCGCGTGAACAACATGACAGCCCAAAGCCTCACATTGCTTTGGACGGACGGCAGTATCGACTTGTTTAAGATGATGCCCAGCGGTACGGCTGCAGCCCCGGTCGGTTTGAGCATTGCCGACGGCAGCGATGTCACGCTGGAAGCAACCGAAGATGTGCAGAAGGGCAGCAACTATGCAACGATCTACGCCTCCGGCTTTACGGCAGAGACGACGCACACACACGATTTTGATACCGAAAACGGCAAGGTGCTGACGCCGGCAACCTGTGCGGCGGAGGGCAGAGCGCTCTACACCTGCAAGACCTGCTCGACAACCGAGGAAATCACGCTCCCGAAGACCGGTCACGCCTTTGGCGAATGGACGACCACGACACCCGCCGGCTTCGGCACGAAGGGCGAAGAAAAGCGCATCTGCAAAAACTGCGATGCCTTTGAGACCCGCGAGATTCCCGCGCAAACGGCAAAGCTGGAGCTCGGCAGCAACAGTCTCTCGGCAGAGACCAACAAAGCCGGTGAAGGCACGATCCGCATGATCGTAAAGCTCGTGACGGCAGCGAACGCAAACGTGACCCGCTACGGCATCTTCGTTGCCAAGACAAGCGCCATCGGCGACGCAAAGCTGGTTGCCTATACGAAAGCCCCCGGCACGGAGACCACGCTTGTCCTCGACCTTGCCTTCATCCCGCATGATGAGCTGGATACGCCCGTCTATGCCTGGGCATTTGTCGAGGCGGACGGCGTGCAGATCACACTGCCACTCGCAGTCGGCGCAAGCGTCAACACAATTATCGGGTGAAAGGAAGCGTGAACGGAATGAAACAGACCATCTACACAGCGCCGACCCTGGAAAAAGTGACGCTTGCGGCAAGCGATATTCTGCTGACAAGCGGCGAGAACCCCGGCGAATACGAGATTCGCGGTGCGCTGAACGATTTTGACACGGCGTCCGCACAGTATCAGAAAAAAAGTTGGGAAGAATTCTTCTCCAACTGATAAAAGCGTACCGGTAAAAAAGCGGGCAGACGCATAGCGTCTGCCCGCTTTTTTGCTCAAAAAATACAATAGCCGTGTGAAAAAGTACATTGAAAACGGCATCCCGAACCGATATACTGAAAGCATCTCATCGGTATACGGTGGAAGTATGAACAACTACAGCTTCAAGGTTACCGGCGTCACGGTCGGCGGCTTTACAAAAACCTTTACGCCCGCCGTCCGCGAGCACGGCGACGAGATCCGCCTGGTCATCCCGCGCGAAGCGCTGTCAAACCCGCGCATGGAGACCCTGCGGGTGGAATCCACGCTGACGACCGCGCATGCGGGCGATGCGGGCTATATGTTTTATCCCACCAACTTCTACTATGGCTTTGCACTCACCCGCTTTGATGAAAAGCCAGACACGCTCTTCAAAACCTGGCCGACCGCAACGCTGGTCTGCGGTTTTGCCTGCGAGAGCGAACGCGCGGTCTTTGTCCATATCCGTGGGGAAGCATTTGACGGCAGATTTGAGATCGAAGTGAAGAACGGTGTCTACACCGTCACGCCGCAGTTCCGCTTTGACGGCGACGAACCGGACGAGGATGTCGAGATCGTCTACACGCGCATGCCGGGTGCCGACTATTCCGCGATGGCGCGCGCCTACCGGCAGTATCAGCTGGATTTCTGCGGCTGTGTGCCGCTGCGAAAGCGCGCCGCCCTGCGCGAGCCGCTCCGCCGCGCGGCGGACGGCATGGAGCTGCGCATCCGCATGGGCTGGAAGCCGATTCCCACCCCGGTGCGCCACCAGAACCTTGCAAACGAGCCCGAGATGTTTGTCGCCTGCGATGTCGAGCGACTGAACAAGATCGTTGATCGCATGCAGGCAAAAGGGATCGACAAGGCGGAGATCTGCCTCGTCGGCTGGGGACCCGGCGGGCATGACGGGCGATTCCCGCAGCAGTATCCCTCGGACGAGCGCTTCGGCGGCGACGAGGCGCTGCGCGCCTTCATCGCCAAGGCGCAGCGACTGGGCTATCAGGTGGTTTGCCACACGGTTTCCTGCGGCGCGTATGAGATCGCGGACAACTTCGACCGCGATCTCTTAACCAAGAAGAAAAACGCCTGCGGCGATCCCGAGCCCTATATCCGCGACCACTACAAGAAAGACGGACTCAACGGCGGCGAGCCCTATCACCTCTGCGCCAGAACCGCCTGGGAAAACTATGTCACCAAGGACTTTCCGAAGGTGCGCGGCTACGGCTTTGAGGGGCTGCACTACAACGATGAGCTGACCGCCATCATCCCCGAGAAGTGCTATGACAAGAACCACCCCGTCTCCCGCAAGGACGCATGGGACTACCACAGGAAAGTCGCCGCGTATTGCCGCGACCTCTTCGGCGGCTTCCAGTCCGAGGGGTATATGGACTACATGAACGAATACCTTGACGCGGCGCTTTACATCGGCGTGCAGTCCAAGCTGAACCACGACCAGTGCGCGCTGTTTGACGAGGGCATCCCGTTCTGGCAGCTGGTGTACCACGGCATCATCCTCTCCAATCCGACATCTCAGACCGTCAACTACCCGGTCAAGGAAGAATACCAGCACCTGAAGTTCCTCGAGTACGGCGGCAGACCGGTCATGTATTTCTACAGCAAGTTCGGCGCCGACCGCAACTGGATGGGTGACCTCGACCTGCACTGTGCAAACGACGATGACATCGAGCGCGCCGTGGATGCCATCAAGGTCGCCTATGATGAGTACGAGAAGTACAAGCACCTCCAGTATGAGTTCATGGAGAACCACGAGAAGCTCGCCGATGGCGTCTACCGCACGACCTATTCGGACGGTACGGTGTTTACGGTGGACTACAACCGGGAGACCTATACTGTAACAAAGGCATGGTAACAAAGGCATGAAACAAAGAAAGATCATTGCGCTCTGCCTGCTTGCGGCGGCGCTCGCGCTGCCCGGCTGCGGGGAGAAGCCCGCCCCGGATACGCAGCCGCCCGCCTCGTCGGCGGACACATCGGCGCCGACCGTTTCCGCAGAGGTGACGACCGCCTCCGCAGAGGTGACGACCGACACGGACGCGACAAGCGTGCCCGCCACGGCCGGGACGTCTGCGGCGACGACCGAACCGCCGGAAGCGACAACGGAGACAACCACGACGGCGGCAACCGCCGAAGCGGCGGCAGACACGACCGCGGCCACAAGCGCGGCCACAAGCGCGGCAGATACAACCGCGGCAACAAGTGCGACAACGGAGAAGAAAGTGAACGAACTGATTGACATTGCAAACAGCCGGCAAAACGGTGCGGACTATTTCGTCAGCCCCTACCGGCAGATCTCGCACATCGGAGACCCCTTTGTGCTGTACGACGAGGCATCCGGCAAGTATTACATGTACTGCACGGGCGGCAAATTCCGCTGCTGGTCCTCCGACACCTTCAAGAGCTGGACGGAGCTCGGCGACGCCTATACCGTGACCGAGAAGTCCTTCGGCACGCAGAACTACTGGGCGCCCGAGGTCTACAAATGGAACGGCGCGTACTACATGGTCTATTCGGCGGCGCGCAAGGTCGAGGGCAGCCTGTCCTCGACGGGGCTGCGGCACTCTATCGGGCTGGCCAAAGCGGACAATCCCGCAGGCCCCTTCACCGATGTGTACGACCATCCGCTGTTTGCGCCGGACTACAGCGTCATTGACGCAAGCCTTCTTTTTGACGACGACGGCAAAATCTATCTCTACTATGCGCGCGACTGCTCCGAGAATGTGGTGGACGGCAAGAAAACAAGTCAGGTCTACGGGATCGAGCTTGCGTCCGACCTCAGCGGCACGGTCGGCGAGCCGGTGCTGCTCGCCACGCCGACGTCGGCATGGGAGCTGAAGAGCGGCGGCACGCTTTGGAACGAAGGCCCCTGCGTCTTCAAGAAGAACGGAACCTATTATCTGCTGTTCACCGCCAACTATTACGCCTCCGCCGCCTACTCGGTCGGCTATGCAACGGCATCGTCGCCGCTCGGCACCTATACAAAGGCGGCGGAGAACCCGATCCTGATCGGTGACGGCAAAAAGACCTCGGGAACGGGGCATTGCAGTGTCACGCGCTCGCCGGACGGCAGCGAGCTGTACCTTGTGTACCATTCCCACGCCGACGTGACGCAGACCACCAATCCCGTGGCAAACCGAACCCCCTGCTTTGACAAGCTGGTCGTGCGCCCCGACGGCAGCCTTGCGGTCAGCGGGCCTTCCGTCTACATGCAGCCGATCCCATCGGGGGCAAACGGGCTCTATAAGAAATACAGCGGCGTGAAGATCACGTCAAGCTACCCGACGCTGAACGGCAGCGCGGAAAACCTGCTCGACGGTGTCGTCACAAGCAAGCTCGGCGACGCGGATCTCTATCGCTTTGAGGTCACGGCGGACGGCTGCATCACGCTGGAGTTTGACAGCGCGGTCGAACTGTCGGCGCTGTGGATCTGGGGGACGGAGCATGTGACCCTCTCGCCGAAGAGCGTCTCGGCGGTGCTGGACGATACCTACCGTCTGCGTGCGAAGAATTTTTCCGCCGTTGAGGGACAGACCCCCGTGGTGCTGACCTGCGGCAATCTGCCGGCAGGGACACAGACAAAGACGGTGAAGCTGTATTTTGAGGCGGCATCCGCTGCTTCCGGCACGGCGACTCTCTGCGAGATCGTGGTCGTTGCCGGGCAGCAAAAATAAAATATACCGAAATTTCTGCGTAAAGGAGTATGTAAAATGAAACACAACCGGAAGCTGGTTTCCCTTTTCCTGCTTGTCCTCTCGCTGTTTGCGCTGTCCCTTGCGGCGGCCGCGGCGGACAATGTGGTCTTTCTCGCCACGGGCGGCACGGGTGACGGCTCGTCGCCGGACGCGCCCATCGGCAGACTGACCGCGGCGATGGATGCGCTCGACCTCTCGCGCGACGACGCCACGGTGGTGCTCGTCGGCGAATTCAAGCAGACCACGTTCTTCGCCTACACGGAGGAATTTTCCGGCACGGTGACGATCACCGCCGTGTATGACGGTGTGGACTACCGCACGCAGGGCGCGAAGTACACCGTCTCCGGGCAGCGCTTCATGTGTGCGGGCGCATATGTGTTCCGTGACCTCGATTTCCACCTGCTCGACAACTACTTCTTCGTCATCGCCAACCACTATCCCGTCACCATCGACACCGGCGTCACGATCACCAGCGACGGCGCGAAATTTGACGGCAATTCCTTTGCTTCGGCGTTTGCAATCTGCGGCGGCTATCAGGCGGGGCAGGCGATGACCAGCGGCGGGGCCAAGCCGCAGGCCAGTGGCAGCGACCCCGTGGAGATCACGGTGCGCAGCGGTGAGGGTATCACCATTGCCGCCTATTCGCGCGGCTTTGCCAACTCCGACTTCTCGGGCGCGGCGACCGTCACGGTCGAGGGCGATGCCAAGATCGGCACGCTGTATATCGCGCCGATCAACGGCGTCTCGGCGGGCAACACCGACACCACGCTGAACCTCGGCGGCAATGCGCACATCGAGCGCCTGGTATGCAGCGACAAGCCGATTTCAATGCAGCGCTTCGTCCTCAACTGGACGGGCGGCACGCTCGGCGCATTTGACCGCAAGCCGGAGGACAAGTCGGCGGAGGGCTTTGCGCTGCATTACAGCGCCGCCGTCGGCAAGACGATCTCGTTCGGCGTGGTCGGCAGCTCGTTTGACACCCTCAATAAGAAGGGGGGCTTTGCACCCACCCGCACCTATGCGGGTCAGTTTGCGGACGTCGCGTCCCACTGGTCGCTCGAATATGTGAAGACGGCGTATGAATACGGCCTGGCCAACGGCACGAGCGCATCCGCGTTCTCGCCCGAGGGGACGTTCACGGTCGCGCAGGCGCTGACCGCGGCGGCCAACATCCACACCGCGTACAACGGCACAAAGGTTCGTGCGGCAGCGGCGGGCGAGGCATGGTACACGCCCTACGTCGCATACTGCATCGAGAACGGCATCATCAAGGATGGGCAGTTCACCGACTACAACAAGAACATTACGCGCGGCGAGATGGCGATCGTCTTTGCAAACATCCTGCCCGAGAGCGAATACAAGGCGATCCGCACCTACACGCTCTCCGATATGGACGACACGCTGCCCTCCGCGGCGGCCGTGAAGAAGCTTGCCGAGGCGGGCATCGTCGGCGGCGCGGGCGGCAAGTACAACCCGCAGAATGACATCAAGCGCGGCGAAGCCTGCGTCATCTTTACACGCATCGCCGTTGCCGCCATGCGCGACGCAAAGGCAAACTGACAAAGCAAAAGCTCCCGCCGCAAAGTGGGAGCTTTTGGCATTATGCAAGCAATTTTTCGGCGCGGAATTTACACCCGAAAAGGATTGAAAAATGCGCCTCAAAAGGCTATACTGAATATATCAAGCTAAGGAGAATTTTTATGCAGGAACTGATCCGAATTCCGACCGCCGCATCCGACGATGCGGACGGCTTTACCAGTCCGTACCGAAAGATTTCGCACATCGGCGACCCGTTTATCCTTTACAACGAACCCGAAAAGAAGTATTACATGTACTGCACCGGCAGAGGACATTATCCCTGCTGGTCGTCCGCGGATTTCAACACCTGGACGCCGCTCGGCGACGCCTATCGGGTGACCGAAAAGTCCTTCGGCACGACCTGCTATTGGGCGCCCGAGGTCTACGCATACCGCGGCACCTATTACATGGTGTATTCGGCAGCGTTTCAAACGCCGGAGAGCACTGCGGTGAATAAGCTGCGTCACTGCATCGGGCTTGCGCGGGCGGACGATCCGGCAGGTCCCTTTGTCGATGTATACGATCACCCGCTGTTTGCGCCGGGCTACAGCGTCATTGACGCCAGTCTGCTGTTTGACGACGACGGGCGCGTTTACCTGCTTTATTCCCGCGACAACTGCGAGAATTATCGGGGGGATAAGCGCGTCAGTGAGACCTATGGGGTCGAACTTGCCGCCGACCTCAGCGGCACGATCGGCGAGCCTGTGCTGCTTGCCACGCCGACATCGCCCTGGGAACTGCTGAGCGGCAGCGTGATCTGGAACGAGGGCCCCTGCGCGATCAAGCAAAGCGGCATCTATTATCTGCTGTTCACCGCCAACTACTATGCGTCGCGGCACTATGCCGTCGGCTATGCCACGGCGACCGCGCCGCTCGGTCCGTATACCAAGGCGGCGGAGAACCCGATTCTCGTCGGTGACGGCAAGAGCACTGCGGGCACGGGGCACTGCAACCTGACGCGCTCACCGGACGGTACGGAGGACTACATCGTGTACCATACGCTGACGGCTGTGGATCAGAAGATCAACCCGGATGCCGATCGCACGCCCTGCATCGACCGTCTGATCTTCCGCCCGGACGGCAGGCTGACGGTCAACGGTCCCACCTCGGATTTTGTGCAGCCGCTCCCGTCCGGCGCGCACGGTCTGTACCGACAGACAGACGGCGTGACGGTGGCGTCCTCCTGTCGGACGCTCGGCGGTGCGGTCGATGCGCTGACCGACGGCGTGATCCCGTTTGCCGCAGAGAATCAAGCGGATACCTATGCGTTCGCCGCCGACAGCGGCAGCGTGACGCTGACCTATTCCGCCCCTGTGCAGCTGCACAGCCTGTGGGTTTACGGCACGCCGGATGCGGCGCGTCTGCCCGCAGCGGTAACGGCTGTTGTCAACGACACGTACATAACGGATGCAGCCGCCTTCACCGCCGACGATCCGCTGCGCCCCGCCGTCCTTCGCTTTGCGGGGCTGCCCGCGGATGTGCGTGTGCAAAAACTGGAGCTGCATTTCACGGGCGGCGATGTCGCCCTCGGCGAAATCTGCAGCATCGTGCGGCGGTAAACCGTATTGCAAAAAGCCTGCGCAGATTCTGCACAGGCTTTTTGCAGCTTTTTCGGAAATTCGGATTCGCTCTTGAAAATTGCGGAAAAATGTGCTACCATAAAAACACATAAGTAAATAACGGACGCGGATTGCGGCAAGATACGGCTGAGAAAGCAAACGTTTGCGCGGCGATCGGACGATCGGATCGGAGTAACACTATGAAAGCAACTATCAACGATGTATCCCGCCTGGCCAAGGTCTCGATCTCCACGGTGTCGCACGTGCTGAACGGCACACGGCCCGTCAATGAAGACACAAGGCAGCGGGTGCTGCGCGCGATCGAGGAGACCGGCTACATCCCAAATCTGATGGCCAAGGGGCTGAAGCAGGCGCAGACGCAGACGATCGGCCTGCTGGTCACCGACATCAAAAACGAGTTTTTCACCGACGTTGTGCACATCATTGACACCGAGGCGCGCAAGGACGGCTATCAGGTGTTCGTTTCTTCATCGGATGAGGATCCGCAGAAGGAGCACGAGATCATCCGTGCGTTCTGCGAGCGCCGCGTGGACGGCATCATCTGGTCGCCCACCCGCGATTCGGACAAATTCAGTTTGGAATACCTGCGCCGGATGCAGGTGCCCGTCGTGATGATCGACCGCTCGATCGGCGGCGACTTTGACTTTGTCGGTGTGGAGAACTATGAGTCCACCAAGCTGCTCGTGCGCTACGTGGTCGGCCTCGGCTACCGGAAGATCGGCTTTCTCGCGGGCTTCGGCGGCATCAGCACCCCCGAGGAGCGCAACCGCGGCGACAACGACGTGATCCGCGAGTGCCGCCTGGAGCAGAACGACAGCTGGCTGATTGCGGGCGACTACCGCAAGAATATGCTGACCGAGGCGATTCTGCGCGCCATGACGTCGGGCAACAGCCCGACGGCCTGGATCGCCGCCAACAACCGCATGGTGTACAGCGCCATGCGCGCTTTCACAAGGCTCGGCCTGCGCGTGCCGGAGGATGTCGCGCTGGCCTCGTTCGGCGACTTTGAGTGGGCGGAGTATCTCGAACCGCGCCTCACAGCGTTGGCACAGCCCTGCTATCAGATCGGCATTGAGGCGCTGCGTCTGCTCAAGGAGCGGATCGGCAACCGACAGGCGCCCGTGCAGCGCATTTCGCTCGCGCCGCTGCTGGTCAAACGGCAGTCCTGCGGCGAGGCAGTCAAGGGGACGCGCTGACCGGAAAATCAGAATCATTCGCAGAAAAAGCGCGCCGTCGCATCGCTGACAGCGTGCTTTTTCCATAAGCCCTTGTTCAGACTGCATCAGCAAATGCGGAGCGGCCTGTGCACAATGCACAATTATTATTTTTTTTCGCAAACATTATTGACAAAATGACATGGCACTCCTATAATGAAAACAGAAATGAAGGACGACGGCGTTCAAAAAAAGAGGAGGGCACGGCTTCCTTTATTATTTTTACCCGAGCGCGCAAACGTTTGCGCAAACGTTTGCGCTTTAGGAAGAAAGGCTTTAGGAAGAAAGATTGTGCGGATTGCACAGATTGTTCTGCGCAAAGGCGCGCAGACGCAGACGGTGCGGTCGCGGCGAGCAAGCACGAAAAGCACGGGCAAACGGATTTCACACATGGAAAGAGGGGTGTGCAGTGAATCAGGTCATCTTACGGATGGAACACATCACAAAGCGGTTTCCGGGCGTACTTGCCCTGGATGACTGCCGGCTGACGCTGGCGCGGGGCGAGGTACACGGGCTGATCGGCGAAAACGGCGCGGGAAAGTCCACGCTGATGAAGGTTCTCTGCGGGATCTACCGAAAAGACGAGGGACAGATCCTGTTTGAGGACAGGGAAGTTGATTTCGCCAACACGCGCGAATCGCTGCAAAGCGGGATCTGCATGATCCATCAGGAACTGAATCTGATGCCGCATCTGACGGTGGCGCAGAACATGTACATCAATCGTGAAAACGAGGGGCGACGCTCCTTCTTCGTCCATGACAAGGTGCTGAACGAAAAGGCCGCGCACTACCTGGAAGAGCTGCATGTGAAAATTCCGCCCACCACGCGGGTGCGTGAGCTTTCGGTGGCCAAGCAGCAGATGGTGGAGATCGCGAAAGCGATCTCGTACAACTCGAAGATCCTCATCATGGATGAGCCGACGGCGGCGCTGACCGACGAGGAGACCGAAGATCTCTTCCGCGTGGTCGAAAAGCTGAAGGCCTCCGGCATGGCGATTGTCTATATCTCCCACCGCATGGACGAGCTGAAGCGCATCTGCGACAAGATCACGATCATGCGTGACGGCCGCTATATCCAGACCTCGCCGATGCAGGAGATCACGGTCAACGAGATCATCGCCAAGATGGTCGGCCGCGAGGTGGAGACCGATGTGACCAAGACCGAGCGGGCGCTCGGGGAGGATTATATTTTGGAGGTGGATCACCTCACCCGCCGCGGCAAGTTTGAGGACGTTTCCTTCAAGCTGCGGCGCGGCGAGATCCTCGGCTTCTCGGGTCTGATGGGCGCGGGACGCACCGAGGTGGCGCGGGCACTGTTCGGCGCTGATTTGCCGGACAGCGGCACGGTCCGGATCAACGGAAAGCCGGTCCGTATCCGCAACACGACGGCGGCGGTTCACCACGGCATCGGGTATCTTTCGGAGGACCGCAAGGCGCTCGGCATTCTCGGGGCGCTGCCTGTTACCGACAACATCGTGATTTCGTCCTACAACCGTTTTTGCTACGGTCAAAGCGGCGTTGTCCGCCGCGCGGCCTGCACGTCGGCGGCGGAGGACTACATCGGGCGGCTGCGCATCAAGACGCCGTCCGCGGCACAGAAGATCAAGTTCCTCTCCGGCGGCAACCAGCAGAAAGTCATCATTGCAAAGTGGCTGCTCCGCGACTGCGACATCCTGATTTTCGACGAACCGACGCGCGGCATCGACATCGGTGCGAAAAATGAGATCTACGAGCTGCTGCGGCAGCTGGCGGATGCAGGCAAATCCATCATCATGATCTCCTCCGAGATGGCGGAGATTCTGAAGCTCAGCGACCGGATCGCGGTCATGAGCGAGGGCAGACTGACCGGCGTGATCGACGGCAGGGATGCAACGCAGGAGTCGGTCATGAAGCTGGCGACGCTGCGGCAGTCATAGGAGGCGAAAACATGAAAAGCACAAAGAAACTTCAAATCGGCGCATCGGGCAACATGCTGCAAAAGGGAATCATCCTGACCAGCCTTGTGTTGATCATCATCGTATTCACCTGTCTGTCCGACAACTTCTTCACCCTCAGCAACCTTTCCGGCATTCTGCTGGCGACCACGGTCAACGGCATCCTGTCCATCGGTATCACCTATGTTATGATCGGCGGCGGCTGCGACATCTCGGTCGGCACGAATATGACGCTCTGCGGCGTCATGATGGCGGTCTTCGCCACCACCATGCAGCTGCCTATCTGGCTCAGCGTGGTGCTCGGCATCCTGGTCGGCACGCTGGTCGGCCTCATCAACGGCTTCCTGATCGCAAAATGCAAGGTGCCTCCCTTCATCCAGACGCTCGGTATGATGATGATCTGCAAGGGTCTTGCACTGGTCATCTCGGGGGCGCGCCCGATCTACATGGACAGCATCAAGGGCTATCAGACCGTGGCGACCGGCTCCTTCATCAAGGAGCTGACCGGCGTCAACATTCCGAACGGCATCTTCATCATGATCGCCATGATGGCGGCCGCATCCTTTCTGCTCAACAAAACGATCCTCGGCCGTTACTCCTTTGCCATCGGCTCCAATGAGGAGGCGGCGCGCCTCTCCGGCGTCAACGTCATCAAGTGGAAGATCATCAGCTACGCCCTGTGCGGCATGATGTCCGGCTTTGCGGCCTGGTTCATGACCGCCCGCCTGAACGCGGCACAGCCGAGCACGGGCGCGGGCTACGAGATGGACGCAATCGCGGCGTGCATCATCGGCGGCGCTTCCATGAGCGGCGGTGAGGGCAGCGTCAGCGGTACGATCATTGGCGCATTCATCATGAGCGTGCTGATCAACGGCCTGCGCATCATGTCCGTCCCGTCCGAATGGCAGACGGTGGTGACCGGCGCGGTCGTCATCTTCGCAGTCTATGTGGATATGCTGCGCAGAAAGAAGCAGTAAAACACCCGAATTTGTGCCGGGGCACACGGCTTCCGGCATCAAATATAAAAAATCAAAACGGAGGAACCCATCATGAAAAAGAGAGCACTCATCGGCGTCCTTGCAGCGCTTCTGTCGCTTAGCTTGCTGGCAGGCTGCGGACAAAAACCCACTCCCCCGTCCACGACGGACGGCGATACGCCCGCGACGACGGCGTCTTCCGGCGCGGCCGAGGAGCACGGCACGGTCAATTACAATGAAGAACCGACGACCGAGCTCGCCGAGGCGGAGACCGCAAAGCGCAGCTACAAGATCGCGTGCCTGACGCGCGGCCTGTACCACAACTACCATCAGTCCGTCAAGGCCGGCCTCGATGCCGCTGCCAAGGACTGCGGCGTCACCTACACCTTCCAGGGCACCGAAAACGAGACCCAGGTCGATAAGCAGGTTGAAATGCTGTCCACCATCATCGACCAGAAGCCGGATGCCATCATCCTCGGACCTCTGGACTCCAAGGCAGTTCTGCCTCAGCTGGAGCGCGCCAAGGAGGCGGGTATCCCGGTCATCATCATTGACCAGCCCGTAGACAGCGATATCCCGATCTGCACCATCACCACCTACGGCCACGCCGACGGCGGCCGCTTCATGGCGGACAAGATCAATGAGCTGTTCCCGAACGAGGCGAAGGTTCAGGTTGCGATGATCGCATCCGACCAGTACAGCGACTACTCGGTACAGCGCCGCGACGCCTTCATCGAGAAGATCAAGGACTATCCGCAGATCGAGCTTGTAGACATTCAGTATTCCGACGGCGGTGACCAGCTGAAGGCGGCTGACGGCACCAAGGCCATCATCGAGGCGTATCCGGATCTGAAGGTCATCATCGGCAGCGGCGAGGGCAATGCCGTCGGCGTGCTGAACGCACTCAAGGAGCTGGGCAAGGAGGGCGACTATGTCGTACTCGGCTTTGACTCCGGCAAGGTGCAGCTTGACGCCATCCACGCAGGCATCGAGTACGGCACGGAGGCAAGCTTCCCCTACATGATCGGCTATCAGGGCATCGTCAACGCGGTCCGCTATCTGAACGGCGGCACGATCAATGCCAAGATCGACACCAACTACTACTGGGTGGACGGCACGAACATTGATTCGCCCGAGGCACAGCTCAGAGTTTACCAGTAAAGAAGCAAATATAGCGGCAGAGCGCAAGGAGGCGCAATTATGAGCAAGGTTATTGATTCGCATTGCCACATTTTCGTCATGAACGGCTATGAGTTCTTCAAGGACAGACCGCTCATGGAGTACATCGACCATTTCGGCATGGAGAAAAACGCGGTCATCGCCTGCAACGAGCGCGAAAACGATGAAGTGATCGAGGCGGTGCAGAAGTACCCGGACAAGCTGTTCGGTATCGCGTATGTCAACGTCCACGACATGGACAACTCGCTTGCAAAGCTGCGGGAGTATGTGAAGCGCGGCATCTTCCGCGGCGTCAAGATGCACCCGTACTGCAACGATTTTCAGGTGGACGACCCCGCAATCTTCCCCGTCTACGAGACCTGCATCGAGCTGGACATCCCGGTTCTGTACCACACGGGCTGGCTGAATTTCAGCGACATTGATGCCAACAACAAGTCGGATAATGTGTACAAGTACAGCTGCATCGGTTTCCCCGTGCAGTTCGGCACGGTCATGGAGAAGTTCCCGGAGCTGAAGCTCATCTGCGCGCACTTCGGCGGCAACTTCTATCAGGAATTTCTCGGCATGGCCGAGCGCTTCCCGAATCTGTATCTGGACACGGCGTGGCTTGCGCACTATGCAGAGCGCATGATGCCGCCGGTCTCGGTGCAGGAGTGGATCGAGCATGCGGTGAAGATCGTCGGCTCGAAACAGATCATCTTCGGCGGCGAAGGTACCTATCCCATTGACATTGAGAGATGCCGTTTGACGCAGGAAGAAAAAGAGGATATCCTGTACAACAACGCAAAGCGGCTTTACAAGTTCTGATGATGACGGCCGGGGCGGGCGACCGCCCCGGAATTGAAGGAGCGGAATGAAAACAGTATTATGCTTCGGCGACACGAACACCTGGGGCGTCAACCCCGTGGACGAGAGTCGTCTTGAATTTGAAAAGCGCTGGACAGGTATTCTGACCGAGGAGCTGCGCGGCGAGGCGCGCGTGATCGAGGAGGGGCAGTGCGGCCGCACGACGGTCTGCGATGACCCGGTCGATCTCTACAAAAACGGGCTCGACTATCTCATGCCCTGCCTGGACAGCCACCGCCCGATCGACGTGGTGGTGGTGATGCTCGGCACGGTGCAGCTGAAGGGGCGGTTCAACCAGAGCGCGGCGGACATCACGCTCGGCGTGGAACGCATTTTGCAGGCAATCCTGCATTCGGGCTGCGGTGCGGACGGCAAAGCACCGCGGGTGCTGCTGATCTCACCGATCCGCATCGGCAGGGTCGAGGACAGCCACCTCGCGTCCACCTTCTTCCTCGGCAACAACCGGGAGCGGCAGGCCGAGATGAAGCCGCTGTACAGCGCGCTGGCCGCGCGCTACGGCGTGGAATTCATGGCGGCGGAGGATCATGCGGCAACCAGTCCGCTCGACGGCATCCACATTGATGTGGCGTCGCACCGCACATTTGCGCTGGCGGTGGCGGAGAAGCTGCGGCAGATGCTTTGAGCGGGAAACGGATATGGAGATTTTTGTTGACAAAGACTATGCGGCGATGAGCCGCCGCGCGGCCGACATCGTCGCCGCGCGCGTCCGGGAAAAACCGACGCTCGTCCTCGGCCTTGCCACCGGCTCATCGCCGCTCGGCATGTATGAGAACCTTGCCGCGCAGTATGCGGCGGGCAGCCTCAGCTTCCGGCAGGTGACCGGCTTCGGGCTGGACGAATACCGGGGGCTCACGCGGCGGGACCGGCAGTCCTTTTATGCCTATCTGAAGACCAACTTCGCGGATGTGACCGATTTGCCGATCGAGCATCTGCATGTGATCGACGGCACGGCGGAGGACACGGCACATGCCTGCGCCGAATACGAGAACCGGGTCGTCGCCGCAGGCGGCGTTGACGTGCAGATTCTCGGCATCGGCACGGACGGACACATCGGCTTCAATGAGCCGGAAGACTGCTTCTCCGCGCGCACGCACTGCGTGCGGCTTGCGGAGGAGACCATCCGCGCGAACGCCCGCTTCTTTGAAAAGGCGGCGGACGTGCCGCGCGAGGCGCTGACGATGGGCATCGGTACCATCTTCCGCGCAAGAGAGATCCTGCTGCTGGCCAGCGGGGCCGAAAAAGCGGAGATCCTGTACGAAACGGTTTACGGCAAGGTGCGTCCCGAGGTTCCGGCAAGCATCCTGCAATTCCATCCGAACACCAAGCTGTTTCTGGATGAGGCGGCGTATCGGGTCATCCGCGCGGGAAAGCGAGGCGAAACCCATGTATGACGTGATTGCGCTCGGCGAGCTGCTGATCGACTTTGCGCCTTACGGCACAAGCGAGCAGGGCAATGCACTCTTTGAGGTCTGCCCCGGCGGCGCGCCCTGCAACATGCTGGCCATGCTGCAAAAGCTGGGACACAAAACCGCCTTCATCGGCAAGGTCGGCCGCGATATGTTCGGCGACCTGCTGCGGGAGACGCTTCAGCACCTCGGCATCGACAGCAGCGGCCTCTCTATGGACGAGCAGGTACACACCACGCTGACCTTCGTCCACAAACTGCCGAACGGCGACCGGGACTTCTCCTTTTACCGCAACCCCGGCGCGGACATGATGCTGACGGCGGACGACGTGCCGACCGACCGCATCGCCGCGTCGCGGATCTTCCACTTCGGTACACTCTCCATGACGAGCGACTGCGCTGCCGAAGCAACGGCGCGCGGCATTGCCGCGGCCAAGGCGGCGGGCCGTCTCTGCTCATTCGACCCGAACCTGCGTCCCCCGCTTTGGGACAGCATGGAGCGGGCCAGGGAAAAAATGCACTACGGATTCGACCAATGCGATATATTGAAAATTGCAGACAACGAGCTGCAATTCGCCACGGGCGAGACGGATTTCGACGCGGGCGTGCGTCGGCTGCAAAAGCAGTACGGCATCCCGCTGATCCTGCTCACCCTCGGCAAAGACGGCAGCCGCGCCTACTTCGGCGATCTGCGCGTCGATGCACCGGCATTTCTGCACGACAAGGTGGCGGACACCACCGGCGCGGGCGATACCTTCTGCGCCTGCGCGCTGCACCATGTGCTGGAGCACGGCATGGATTTCACGGCGGAATCGCTCCGTGAAATGCTGACGTTCGCCAATGCGGCGGCGTCGCTGATCACCATGCGCAAGGGCGCCATGTGCGCCATGCCCGCGGCGGAGGAGGTTGCAGACCTCGTCCGCACGGCAAGCAACTGATTTTACCCGATTTTTTTTCATAGTCTTCCCGAAAAAACGAACATGCCCCGCTCCGGCGGGGCATGTTCGTTTTTTTTGCACGGCGGCACGGCATCGGGAATAGGAATCGGACGGCTGAAACGGCGGATTCGGGAGCAAAATCGTTGAATATGTCGATTTTTGCACAAAAAACGTGCAAATTATTCAGCGAAGTACAAACATTTTTCACAAATCCGAAAAAATCTTTGTCTTGACGGTGTAAAATGTTATTGTTATACTTAAATGTATAATCAAGTTTCGTACCCAAAAACGGTTGAAGCGAAAGAAAGGGGATTTCAAGCATTGAACAAGCACTTCAAACTCCTTGGCGTCCTGCTGCTGGCGATGGTGCTGCTGGCAATTCCGTTTGCCGTACAGGCTGACGCGGCAGAGGGACAAAGCGTCGTCTATCTGATGGACGGCGCGACGGGTGACGGTTCGTCGCCCGAAAGCCCCACGAAGTCGATCAACACGGCATTCGCCGCACTCGACAACTCGCTGGACTGCACGGTCGTGGTCTGCGGCCCGTTCACTCATGTGGCGAACAATTACTTTGTACGCCAAAACTGGCCGAAGTCGGTCACAATCACCAGCGTCTACGGCGGGGTGGACTACCGCGAGACGAACAACGCGGTCTACAACACCGCGGGCGGCATCCGCTTCTATTGCAGCGGCGCAACCACGTTTGAGAACATCACGTTCAAGAACACGGCGACAAAGAACAAGTTCTTCCTCGTGGTCGGCGCTCATCATCCGATTACGGTCGGTGAGGGCGTTGTGATGGAGGACTATCCGGGCGGCGCGACCGCAACGGCGTTCTCGATTCTCGGCGGCTATCAGGCAAAGTCGGGTACGAATGGAGCAGCGCCGAAGACGACGAACACCGACCCGGTGAATATCACGCTCAAGTCGGGCAACAGCTTGGTCGTCATCGGCTACTGCCGCGGTATCAGCACGGCGGGCAAGGTCTACGGTGATGCCAACATCACGGTGGAGGGCACGGCACAGGTCGATGCGCTCTATCTGACCACGGCGCAGTCGCCGAACACCTCTCTCGGCAACGTCAATCTCACGGTTACCGATCAGGCGCAGGTGGATCAGGTGATTTCGGTTGCCAACGCAGGCACGACGGCCGAGAACATCACGGTCAACTGGAACGGCGGCAGCATCGGCGCGCTGGATTGGATCAATCCCGCCGCGGGCAACGTGGCGGTGGAAGTGACCGGCACGACCACGCTGCACGCATCCGATGCCGCGCTCGCCGCTGCAAACTATGCAGAGATCGCTAAGGGCTTTGATGCAGCGCCGGTCAAGCTGGCGGCGGCAAGCGTCACGGCGGCGATCTACAGCAACAATACTGCGACTGTCCGCTACATCGTCAGCCTGGACGTCGCAGAGGGACAGACGGTTGAGAGCTACGGCGTCATGGTCGCGCAGAATGCCGAGAAGGTCAATATCGCCACTGCAACGCTGACCGAGCCGTTCACCGGCACGACGACCTACGCGGTCGATCTCGTGAATATTCCGGACACCGCGCTGGACACCGAGATCTATGCATGGGCATATGTCAACCTTGCGGGCGGCACGCAGATCGTTCTGCCACTCAAGGCCGTTACCGTAAACGGTCTGATCCCGCAGGAATAAGGAGGCTATCGACATGAGAAAGAATTACGAACAGCCGAGGCTGGAATACATCCGCGTTTCGACGGTGGACGTTCTGCTGGCCAGCGGCGGCAGCACGGAGCCGACGGTTCTGCATGGCAGCCTCGCCGAGGGCTACACGGGCGCAAAGACCGAGCTGCGTTACAGCGACATCTGGAACTGAGCTTACATAGGAAAAAGCAAAAACCGACGGTTTCCCGTCGGTTTTTCTTTGCCCGCAGCGCATGAAAAAAGGAAACGCCGCAGCGTTTCCTTTTTGATTTAAATGCTTATTTGCAAGCTTCCTCAACCGCGACGGCGACTGCAACGGTTGCGCCGACCATCGGGTTGTTGCCCATGCCGATGAGACCCATCATCTCAACATGCGCAGGGACAGAGGACGAGCCGGCGAACTGTGCGTCGGAGTGCATTCTGCCCATGGTGTCGGTCATGCCGTAAGAGGAAGGACCGGCTGCCATGTTGTCGGGGTGCAGGGTACGACCCGTGCCGCCGCCCGATGCAACCGAGAAGTATTTCACGCCGTTCTCCACGCACCACTTCTTGTAGGTGCCTGCAACGGGGTGCTGGAAGCGGGTCGGGTTGGTGGAGTTGCCGGTGATGGAAACGCCGACGTTCTCCAGACGCATGATTGCGACGCCCTCCGGCACGTTGTCAGCGCCGTAGCACTTGACAGCCGCACGCGGACCGTTCGAGAACGGAATTTCCTTCTCAACGGTGACCGTCTCGGTGTAGGGATCAAACACGGTCTTGCAGTAGGTGAAGCCGTTGATACGGGAGATGATATATGCCGCATCCTTGCCGAGACCGTTCAGAATGACGCGCAGGGGCTTGGTTCTGACCTTGTTTGCATTGAGTGCGATCTTGATCGCGCCCTCTGCTGCCGCGAAGGATTCGTGACCTGCGAGGAAGCAGAAGCACTCGGTCTCATCCGAGAGAAGCATTGCGCCGAGGTTGCCGTGGCCGAGACCGACCTTGCGGTTCTCTGCAACGGAGCCGGGGATGCAGAACGACTGCAGACCGATACCGATCGCTGCCGCTGCGTCAGCCGCCTTGGTGCAGCCCTTCTTCAGCGCGATTGCAGCGCCGACGGTGTATGCCCAGACCGCGTTTTCAAAGCAGATCGGCTGCGTGGAGCGGACGATCTGATCCACGTCGATCCCCTTTGCGAGGGTGATCTCCTTGCATTCGTCAATGGAGGAAATGCCGTATTCTTTCAGAACGCCGAGGATCTTCGCCTCGCGTCTTTCGTAACCTTCAAACTGTGCCATTTCGCTGCTCCTCCTTATTCCTCACGCGGATCGATGTAGCGGACGGCTTCGTTGAAGCGACCGTACGTACCGATGGATTTCTTGTAGGCTTCGCCGGGCTCCATGCCCTTCTTGATGAAGTCGGTCATCTTGCCGAGCGAAACAAATTCATAGCCGATGACTTCGTCGTTGGCATCCAGCGCCATTCTCGTGCAGTAGCCCTCGGTCATTTCGAGGTAACGGACGCCCTTTGCCTTCGTGCCGTACATCGTGCCGACCATCGAGCGTGCGCCCTTGCCGAGATCCTCCATGCCTGCGCCGATGACGAGACCACCCTCGGAGAACGCCGACTGGGTTCTGCCGTAGACGATCTGCAGGAACAGCTCACGCATAGCGGTATTGATCGCATCGCAGACGAGGTCGGTATTGAGTGCCTCCAGCACGGTCTTGCCGGGGAGAATTTCCGCTGCCATTGCTGCGGAGTGGGTCATACCCGAGCAGCCGACCGTCTCGACCAGCGCCTCTTCGATGACGCCGTTCTTGACGTTCAGCGAGAGCTTACATGCGCCCTGCTGCGGTGCGCACCAGCCGATGCCGTGCGTGTAGCCGGAGATGTCGGTGATCTGCTTGGACTGGATCCACTTGCCCTCTTCCGGGATCGGAGCGGGACCGTGATCGCAGCCCTTTGTGACATGGCTCATGTGCTGCACTTCTGCGCTCATGGCATATTCACAGGAAAATTCTTTGCTCATTGTTCTGTCTCCTTATGTGAATGGTTTATTACTTTACGATTTCGCCGTAGAACGTGCCGAACGCGCATGCTGCATTCGCCTCATCGGTGTCGATGTGCATGGCGAGTGCAAAGTTCGGGTTGACGCGGACGACCACGTCGCCGTAGACCGTGCTTCTGCCGTCGCTCTCAAGCGCGACCTTGACGATCTCCTTGTCCTTGACGCCGAAACGCGCTGCATCGTCGGGGGTCATATGGATGTGGCGCTTTGCCACGATCACGCCTTCGGTGAGGTCAACCTCGCCTGCGGGGCCGACGATCTTGCATGCGCCGGAGCCTGCGATATCGCCGCTCTCACGGACGGGTGCGGTCACGCCGAGCGTGCGTGCGTCGGTGAAGGACACCTCCACCTGCGTTGCCTTTCTTGCGGGTCCGAGGATGATGACGTTCGGGATCGACTTCTTGGGACCGACGAGCGTGACGCGCTCTTCGCAGGCAAACTGCCCGGGCTGGCTCAGATCCTTCTTATGCGTGAGCTTTTCGCCCTTGCCAAACAGGGTCTCGATATCCGCGTCGGTCAGGTGAACATGACGCGCCGAGGTTTCAACGAGAAATTTTTCTGCCATGATGCTCTCCTTCTTATGTAAAAAACAAATTTTTTGTGTTTTTTCTACATACGATTTCATCGTTAATTATATCACAGGGAATCGGCTTTGTAAATGTGTAAAAAGAAAAAATTCGGGCATATTTTTATCGTGCTTGTATAAATTTTGCGGAAAAACGAAAAGGAGAGAACGACCTTGAACCAAAAATCGGAAAAAGAAGAAAAAGAGGGAAGCGACAGCCCGATCGGCGCACGCCTCGAGGAGATTGCAAAGAGCGGGGGCGTGACGGCAAAGAGCGACGGCGAGACCATCCACTGCCTGTCCATCATCGGGCAGATCGAGGGGCATTATGTCCTCGATCAGACGCAGAAGACCACCAAATACGAGCATCTGATCCCGCTGCTCTGCGCCGTGGAGGAAAGCCGGGAGATCGACGGTCTGCTGCTCATTCTCAACACGATGGGCGGCGACGTGGAGGCGGGACTGGCGATCGCCGAGATGGTGGCGTCCATGAAAAAGCCCGCCGTGACGCTGGTGCTCGGCGGCGGGCATTCCATCGGTGTGCCGCTGGCGGTCTGCGGCAGAAAGTCCTTCATCGTGCCGAGCGCCACCATGACGCTGCACCCCGTGCGCACCAGCGGGACGATCATCGGCGTGCCGCAGACCTTCTACTATTTTGACAAGATGCAGGACAGAATCGTGCACTTTATCTGCGCGCATTCGCAGGTCGCCGAGGGCAAGCTGCGCGAGATGATGAACAACACGAGCGAGCTTGCCAACGATGTCGGCACGATCATCGATGGGCGCGAGGCGGTCGGCTGCGGGCTGATCGACGCGGTCGGCGGTCTTTCGGATGCGCTCGACGCGCTGAAGGGCTTCATTGCGGCGGACCGCCGATGCGCAGAGCAGCGCTGACGCGCAATTTGCACAAAAAACGCCGTTTTTCAGGCGATTTAATTTGCTTGACACCCTGCCGTGAAAATAGTAGAATGTAAGAGCAACTTTTTTCACGGATGGTTTGAGATTTAACATGAACATTTGGAATGTAGTCTCGCAGATGCTGATGATGCTGGCGATGCTCGCCGTCGGGTACGGCGCAGCCAAGCTGCATATTGTGACGCAGGAGGGCAACCGCACGCTCTCGGCGATCCTGCTCAGCATCGCTTTCCCCTGCATGGTGCTTTCCAGCGTGTCCGCGCCCGGGGAGCGGGACGATATGCTGTTGGTCTGGTCGCTGATCGCGGGTGTCGTGCTGTTCACGGCGCTGCCGCTTCTTGCATGGGTGCTCGTCAAGGTGACGCGCATCGGCGGCAATGAGGAGAGCGCATGGGAGACCATGCTCTATCTGCCGAATGTCGCGTTCATGGGGATCCCGGTCGCGGGTGCGATCTGGGGCAACACCGCCGTGCTGATCGTTGCCATTATGAATCTGGTGTTCAGCTTTCTCCTGTTCGGCGTCGCCGCCATCCATTTCGGGCGCGCCGCCGACAAAAAGAAGGTGGACGGCATCGTCGGCGTGCGGCGCTTCCCGTGGCGGGCGCTGCTCTCGCCCTCCATGCTGGCAAGCTATGCCGCGCTTATCATTTATATCTGCCGCATTCCCGTGCCCGGGACGCTCGGCGGCACGTTTTCCTATCTCGGCGCGATGACCACGCCGCTTTCCATGATGATCTCGGGCGTCAACCTTGCCGCCATGCCGCTTCGGCAGGTGTTCGGCAACGGCAAGACCTATGTGATGTCCTTTTTGCGGCTGATCGTGATGCCGCTTGCGCTCTATCCGCTCTTCCGGCTTCTGCTCGGCAGCTGCGGCATTGAGATCCTGCTGCCCGTTGTCATTTTCCTCGCGGGCATGCCCTGCGCATCCACCACGCCGGTGCTTGCCGAGGCTGCCGGACTGCGGGAGGAATCGCGGCTCTGCTCGCTCGGCGTGCTGGTGTCCACCGTGCTCTCGGTCGTCACCATCCCGCTGCTCTATGCGCTTACCGCATGGCTCGGCGCGTAAACTGCATTTTCAAAAAATTCCGCAGCTTTTGCTGCAGAATTTTTTGTTTCCCCGCCGCGCGCATATTTCGCCGTCCGCCGCGCATACTGATTGCGGAAAGAAAGGCGGGGATCAAGGATGCAAAAGAAACTGCTGCGCACTTTTACGCTTCTGCTTGCGGCGGCGTTTTTCGCCGCGCTTGCGGGCTGCGGCGATGCACGCCCGACAGCAGCCTCGGCGGATGGGACAGCGGACATGCAGTCCGCGACACAGCCGATGATCGCGCTGACCTTTGACGACGGACCGAGCATCCACACCGAGCGGCTGCTTGACCTGTTTGCAAAGTACGGCGGGCACGGCACATTCTGCGTTATTGGAAATCGGATCGACCTTTTGCCCGATACCGTGGCGCGCACCGTGCGCGAAGGCAATGAACTGGCTGTACATAGCTGGGATCATTGTCAGCTGACACGGCTTGGAGCAGATAAGGTGACCGAGGAGATTGAGACCACACGGCAGAAAATTTTTGAGCTGACCGGCGGGGAATGCACCGTGCTGCGTCCGACCTACGGCGCAGTCAACGACACGCTGATGCGCGTGGCGAAGGATCTCGACATGATCGTGGTCAACTGGTCAGTCGATACGCTCGATTGGAAGACGCGGGACGCAGACGCGACCTACCGCGCCATCATGAAGGGCGCGGAGGACGGCGCGATCATCCTCTGCCACGACCTGTACGGGGAGACGGTGGACGCGATGGAGCGCGTGATCCCGGAGCTTACCGCGCGCGGCTATCGGCTGGTCACCGTGACCGAACTGCTCACAGCGGATGCCCGCACGGTCGAGGCAGGGCGGCTTTACCGCAAGCAGGGACCGAAGCCCGCTGCGGAGGAATAGTGTCGGTATGAGGACCGTCGAGGACGCCGGTCCCTACAGGATTGCAAAAAGTCCGCACACACCGTAGGGCGGGAGCTCGCTCCCGCCGCATTCAAGCCTTCCCCTAAGGGGGAAGCCAATACCCCCATCTCACAAGCCTTTCCGCATCGGAAAGGCTTGTTTTACTGTCGAAACGATTGACGCACGAACAAAAATATGCTATACTAATATGAAAAAAATTGCGCAAAGGAGGGAAACCGAAATGGTGGAGATCACGGCGGTGCATCCGCACAGCCGCGGGGAAAAAGCGGGCATCCGCGAGGGCGACATCCTGATGAGCCTGAACGGGCACGCTGTCACCGACGTGCTGGACTACCGCTTTTACCTTGCCGACAGACATCTCACGGTTGCGCTCCGCCGCGGCGGCGCACCGCTCACGGTGGAGATCACCAAGGGCGAGTATGACGACATCGGGCTGGAATTTTCCACGCCGCTGATGGACAAGAAGCACCACTGTGAGAACAAGTGCATCTTCTGCTTTATCGACCAGCTGCCGCGCGGTCTGCGGAAGACGCTCTACTTCAAAGACGACGACTCCCGCCTCTCCTTCCTGCACGGCAATTATGTCACGCTTACCAACATCGACGAGGCGGAGATCGACCGCATCATCTCCATGCACATCACGCCGATCAACGTCTCGGTGCACACCACCAACCCCGATCTGCGCATCCGCATGATGAAGAACCCGCATGCGGATAAGATCATGGACTATCTCGCCCGATTCAAGGCGGGCGGCACGCACATCCGCGCGCAGATTGTGCTCTGCCGCGGTATCAACGACGGAGACGAGCTGCTGCGCACCATGCGCGACCTCGAGACCTTCTATCCCGCGCTCGACTCGGTTTCCATTGTCCCTGCGGGGCTGACCAAATTCCGCGACGGACTGTTCCCGCTCAAACCGTTTACCAAAGAGGAGTGCCGTGCGGTGATCGACATGGTGACGGCGTTCGGCGACGGCTGCAAAGCGCGGCACGGCACGCGGCTCTTCTTTGTCGGGGACGAAATGTACATCAAGGGCGGCGTCAAGCTGCCCGACGCGGATTTCTATGAGGATTTCACCCAGCTTGAGAACGGTGTCGGCATGATCGCGTCGATGGAGCGCGAGTTCGGCACGGAGCTGGATTTCATCGCGGACTACACCGACGCACTCGGCGACCGCCACCGCCGTGTTACCGTGGCGACCGGCGTCGCCGCCTACGATTTCATCAAATCGCTTGCCGACCGGCTCATGGCGGTCTGCCCGGCGCTTGAAATCGAGACGGTGAAGATCATCAACCACTTTTTCGGTGAGCAGATCACGGTGGCGGGGCTGCTCACCGGGCATGATTTGTACGAACAGCTGAAGGACCGCGACCTCGGAGACGAACTCATCCTGCCCGCCTGCACGCTGCGGTCGGAGGGGGATCTGTTTCTCTGCGGGATGTCGCGGGACGAGCTTGCCGAAAAGCTCGGTGTGCCGATCGCTTTCGCCGAGGGCGAGGGCGCGGATTTTGTCGCCAAGGTTTTCGGTGTGGAACCGTTTGCATAAAAAGGAGGGCTCTATGAAAAAGACGATTGCTTTTCTGCTTGCACTTGCACTTGCAGCTGCATTATGCGCCTGCAAAAAGAGGCCTGCCGAGACGAGTGATTCGACGCCGTCCGGCACGGTTGTGACCGAGCCGACCGCGCCTGCCGCGTCCGATACCTCGGCGACGACGGAAGTTCCCGCGGTGAGGGACTACGACATCGTGCAGCGCACCGAAAAGTCGGCGGCGCTCGATGCCGCCTACGGCATTCTTGCGCTCGGCGATGCGAAGACCGATGCCGCGCTTGAAGCCTATGCGGACGAGATGTTCGCAAGCTAT
>ENA-ORIC01000768-ORIC01000768.1-human-gut-metagenome-genome-assembly--contig:-NODE-768-length-37094-cov-4.117351_pt1 | contig 37094 bp, 39 predicted proteins | sample MGYA00243023_ERZ508732 | MGnify/ENA primary metagenome ERZ508732 (study PRJEB26277, sample SAMN04329767) | human gut metagenome | biome: human-associated habitat | host: Homo sapiens | place: USA... | reverse complement strand
AGATGTCTCAAAACGAGGCTAAGTATCCAGTGGATAAAGCAAAGGGAAGCGCAGCAAAGTACGATCAATTATAAAATCTGAAAGGTGGAGAGTATATGCAATTACCATGTTCCGAAGAACTGAATATTGAATATCTTGGTCGTCTTTTTGACAATACCAGTGAGTGCTATAAGTTCTTTTGGTTTAAGGCAATTGTTGCAAAGGTCACCGAAGGAAAACAAGAGATATCCTATGAGGAACTCGTAGATGAAATGATAGCTGATGCTTGGTATATGGTCACAGAATATCATCTGAATCTTGGACCGAAGGATACTTTGGGAGCAGTAGTAAATCTAATTAAACAGAAATATCCAGAGCTAAAATCCTGTGAAAAAAAGACAGCAATTTTGGATCTGCTGAAAAATACTCAGGATCGAGATATAAATAGCAAGAAGCGTACGCTTACTTACAATGTTCCATATCGTCTGCAGTCGCCATTTATGCCGTCTATGAAGGGAAAAGAATGGGATGTTTCTGAAAGTAATTTGATTGCTAAGATTAACCAAGAGCAGCGGCTCATGTATTACTTCACTGCGCTAAATGGTTTATCTATATCAATTATTGTGAACGACGATTGGGCTAATTACATAATTAAAAATCAGGAAATCATCAGAGGTTGGCTGGAATACAATATGATTTTATACATCCAGAAGAGGAATCCAAGTGTTCCAGGAATAGCGGACAAGCTATATCCACCTCAGGAGCGTAAGCTTGAAAAGGTTAAGAAATACTGGAAGCTTATTATTGGATTGGAACCTGTTCGTGAGATATACGGAAATGAGATTTTGACAGAAAAAGATATTTCTATCGATCACTTTGTTCCGTGGTCTTATGTGGCACATGATGAGATGTGGAATTTAAATCCTACGACAAAGACTATCAATAGTTCAAAGAGCAATAATCTTCCAGATTGGGAGACTTACTTTGAACGATTAGCAAGGCAGGAATATCAATCTTACGCTATTAATTGGCGGAAGGCTCTGAATTGATAAAATATCCTATAGCAGTGACCATGAATGTGTACACGCACTTAGGATTAGATGATGCCAGAGAGGAACTTGTCAGATTAAAAGAGGCCAGAAATGTAATGAAAATGAAAGGTGTAATGTAGACTAGCATGACGCAGCTGTTTTTAACTTTGCTTTTTGTAACACAAAAATAACACTTTTGCCCATAAAAATATGGGAAAAAGCATCAATTTTTATCAAAAAACAAATGTTAGTCTGCCAAATGCACCACCTCGCAAAACCAGTATTTATAAGGTTTTGATGGCTTTTAGGAGGATACATAAAATATGCTAAAAATACTATTTATCTGCCACGGCAGTATCTGGTAATTTTCCCGGGAAGATAGGAAAATCAAGAGCTGTAGGACTTTGAGATTTGAAAATACACCTTTTGTACACCTTTCGATTTTTGTTAGTATGTTATGGATGATGAAAAAGGGGTGTGGCATGGCAGTGAAATGAAGATTTTCGGACAGTATTATTGGGTGTTTGGAAACCTTCATTTTTTTATTAAACAAAAATTAATTTTCTGGATTATTGTTTAATAGGGAGGAATCAAATCTGTTTAGAAATAAAAAGAATAATGGATGAGTAATTTGTAGCATAGTAAAATGTGGTAACAACACGCTTATTCTTAAGCGGTTGACTACTACACAACAAACCCAGGCGGGACTGTCAAGATAACCATGATGATGTGAGAGACTTGATTGGAACGGCTGGGTTTGTTATTTACAAAACTATTCGTGATAAAGAATTATTTCTATATTGTAACGATTCAAAATAAGGAATATACTTAAAGAAGCAACCTTATGTAAATAAGGACGAGTTCTTGGTACATAATTAGTTGGCAAGAGATGATTTTTACCAATTGATGTTACAAAACCACAAATTCCACGGAGAAAAAAGGAAAGTAGGAGTTGGAAATGACATCACAACCAATTATTAGAGAAATCAAAGATAATGAGATAGCTCTCGAAGAGTTTGAAAATGAGATCCTTCCAAATGAAGATGATAAAGTACAAGAAGTAATTATGAATTTCCCAACTGTATACATCCATAATTGGCCAGAAACGGGTAAATATGAAGTTTATGTTGGGGAGTCTAACAATATTTTCAATCGAACAAGAGAACATTATCATAACAGAGTAAAAAATGAGAAGTGGCAGCACAAATTATTAGGAAAAAATGCGTCATTATACATAATAGGACATGATCACTTTAATAAATCACTTACCTTAGATATTGAGAACAGGTTGATGCATTACTTGATGAGTGTTGATAGTGTAAAGCAGGTTCATAATGGAAGAGGTAATCCACAGGGAAATTATTATCCACGAAATGAATTTGATGAAATCTTTCAAAAGATATGGGAAGAATTGCATCAAAGAAATGAAGAATTATTTCCGAGTGAAAGAGTAATAAAGGATTCTGCAATATATAAGGCTTCGCCCTTACATAAGCTTACAAAAGGACAGGAACATGCTAAGGAGCAGATAATAGATCGGATTGAATCTGCAATGGCGCAGGATGATAAGCAAATTGTTTTTATTGACGGTGAAGCTGGAACAGGAAAAACAGTTTTGAATAGTAGTACATTTTACGAGTTATTCTGTAGAACTGAAAAGAAAAATGTAGAATTTAACTCATATATGGTTGTAAATCATGAAGAGCAGGTTAAAGTATATAGAGACGTATATAAGAAGCTTGGAATAGAGGAATATTGCGGAAATGTGGTTAGTAAAGCGACTCCTTTTTTAAATGATCATCCTGATGATGATTCTGTTGATGTAGTGTTTATAGATGAAGCACATTTACTATTTACACAGGGGAATCAGGGATATAGTGGAAAAAATCAGTTAGATGATATTGTAAAAAAAGCTAAGGTAACAGTTATAGTATTTGATGAAAATCAGATATTACGAATGGATCAGTATTGGGAAAGTCAAATGATAGATAAATATCGTAGTAAAGCCATTCAGCAAAATAATCATATTACGCTTACAGAACAGTTAAGAATGCAAGCTGATAAGGAAACACTTGAATGGATAGATGATTTTACTAAAAATCAGATGATTAGAAAAATTCCTCATGGAAGCTATGATATAAAAATTTTTGATTCTCCATTTGATTTAGAAGTTGAAATAAATAAAAAAGCAAGCGCAGAGGAAACGAAATTATCGAGACTCATTGCAAATTATGATTGGGATTACAAAGAGGGTAAGCGTCCAGAAGACAGATTAAAAAAATATTGGGAAGTAATAGCGGGGAAATGGCATAAACCTTGGAATTATGAGTTGAAAAAAGATTTGAAACCTCAAGAAAAGAGAAAGATAAAAGACAAGGCATGGGCAGAACAAGAACATACTATTGGTGAGGTTGGGTCGACATATACAATTCAAGGATTTGACTTGAATTATGCTGGAATAATATTAGGTAAATCAGTTACGTATCGTAATGGGAAAATTGAGTTTATTCCATCTGAATCAAGCAATGATAAAGTACATAAGAGAAGAACAATGAGTGATGGATCAATGCAAAATTTTGGAGAGGAATTATTGAAGCATGAAATTCGAGTTCTAATGACTCGTGGAGTTAATGGAATGTATATATATGCTTGTGATCCCAAATTGCGTGCAGCATTGCTTGAAGCGGCAAAATAAAGGAGCGATTATGAAACAGGAAACGATAGATAGAATTAGAAAATTTACGAAAGACAGAGAGTGGGATCAGTTCCACTCACCAGCGAATCTTGCAAAATCAATCGTGATTGAGGCTGCGGAGCTATTAGAGTGTTTCCAATGGTCTGATGAGGAATATGATTTGCAGCGTATTAAAGAGGAATTAGCAGATGTAATGGTTTATAGTCAGAATCTGTTGGATAAGTTAGAACTTGATGCGGATGAAATCATTAATATGAAGATGTCACAGAATGAAGCAAAGTATCCAGTGGAAAAAGCAAAAGGAAGTGCAGCGAAGTATGATCAGTTGTAAATGGAAATTAGGAGTGTGAGAATAAATGAAGTATCCTGCAATAGATACTAAAAAGTTAAGTGGAACAGAACCAATTTTAAGTGAAAAAGGACAAGTTGTTTCTGATTTGAATGGATTTTGGAGTTGGGCATATTCAAATGTTATTGATAATGCGGAACGTGGTGCATTAGCGGAATATTTGGTGGCATGTGCTTTAGGAGTAAATGAAAATGTAAGAGTGAACTGGGATAAGTATGATTTGTTATCTCCAGAAGGGATTGCTGTTGAAGTAAAATCATCAGGGTATCTTCAGAGTTGGGACCAGGAAAAGTTATCTTCTTTGGGATTTGGAATTCAACCTACTTATGGCTGGGATAGTTCTTCTAATACATATTCGAATGAACGGGCTAGACAATCGGATATTTATGTGTTCTGTGTTCATAAGCACACAGAACAAGATACAGTGAATCCATTAGATATTTCACAATGGGATTTCTATTTATTGCCGACGAAGACCCTGAACGAAAAAGCAGGAATTCAGAAAACTGCACAGCTATCTTCATTGCTAAAGATGGGAGCTGAAAAGTGTGAGTATAGTAGGTTGCATCAAAGGATTGTTGAGTTAGTTAAGAGGTAAATTGATTTTGACAGTGAGTGAGGTTGCAGATTATGAGAGTGCGGAGAGATTTTGCTGAGCATCAGTTAATAATAGCTTTGATTTATGATTTTCAGTTAGACAATGAAAATGATTGAGTATGACGAAAAATTTTTCAGTGAGTCAGACATAATTATAGTGAATAAATTTGGAAATTCTGATTAAGAAAGTGGAGGTTGTGTGATAAGGGATAACCACCCACGCTTATCCTAAGCGGTTGACTACTACACAACAAACCCAGGCGAGACTGTCAAGATAACCATGATGATGTGGGAGACTTGATAGGAACGGCTGGGTTTGTTATCTGTATGGTATCTATTTTTTGAAAATAATTCTAGAACATAGTATGAAAAAACATTCTGTTTCGAATGCTTCTCAAACTTTAAATATCTGATTCCAGTAAGTAAATTACATTTTCTTCAGCAATATCAAGTCTATTTGCAGATTTAAATCGATTAATGAAATCTGAAGAAGGCGAGACGATAATAAGTTTAAAGATAAACTTGTGATTTGCAGAAGTTTGAGATTCTACAGATTCTTTCAACTTTGAGATAGTCTCGTATACCCTAAATGGTGGCATTTGTTTCCAATACTTAATTTCATAAATAATTGTATCGGTGCTTGATTCGGCTACAATATCATACCGATATGAGGTTGTTTTCATGTCTTGAGAAATTGTATATCTACCATCAAGAGTGTTAGACAAGTAATTATTGACCCGACGTTCAATGTCCATGTATTTGTGAACTCTATCGGTGGCTTGAACAAAATATTGTTCAGTTTGAGTTTGTACTGATTCGTTTGGAGAATCAGTTTCAATTATTTCTTCAATTGCACTGGAAAGAATGTCAGATTGAGTTTGCTTTTCAAATTCAATTTTTTTCGTATCGTGTTCATCTTTTAAATTGTCATCAATAAGAACTTGTATTTTATACCATCTGATGCAACCCAATATTATCAACCCTAGGCCAATTATCATTAATAGTAAACATATATATGGACCATATTTGAATGCAGAGTCTAAATATTTTACTCTTACAGAGAGTAAATTCAATGAAATATCAGAAAGATTACTATATTCTTCAGATGAAATTATAACGTCATAGGCTCCGGATAATAGATATTGAAAAGCAAATAATGGAGCAATAAGTAGAATTGTTCCTATAGAAACTAAAAATTTTTGAAAGCTATCAAATTGTAGGTTATTCATATTATGTATCCTCCGTGTAGATTCTACCATATTGGTGTGTAGAAGTAAAATAATATATGATATAGCTTGTGGGGGAGCGCCCAAAGATATTTCTTAATAGCACAACTGTTCGCGCTAAAGAATAAAAATCCATTGAAACTATTCGCGCTAAAGAATATAATATAAATAGCAAATTGCTGTTTTTTATATGGAGGAAATTTATGAACTTTGTACCATCATCAGTAAAAGCAGAAGAATGGGGAATTACCCAAAGAAGAGTAGCAATTTTTTGTAAAGAGGGACGTGTCCCAGGAGCGGAATTGATTGGAAATAGGTGGTTTTTGCCTATAGTTGCAAAAAAACCAGATGATCCAAGAAGAAATAAAAAATTGCAGGCTTGAGTCCTGATTATTGGACAGGCAAAAGAGTATTTTTTTAAAGAGTATTAATTTAAATGTGAAACGAGGAAAAAGAATGTATACAACAATAGAGTTATTTGCTGGAGCCGGTGGACTGGCATTAGGCGTAGAGAAAGCTGGATTTGATACAATAGGTTTGGTTGAATGGGATAAAAATGCAGCAAATACTTTAAAGAAAAATCGACCACAATGGAATGTTATAAATGATGATATTGCTAATATCTCTTGTTTGGACTTGGAAGCGTACTTTGGAGTGAAAAAGGGAGAATTGGACTTGTTATCAGGAGGAGCTCCATGTCAGGCATTTTCATATGCAGGAAAAAGATTAGGACTCGAAGATGCAAGAGGAACGTTGTTTTATCACTATGCACTCTTTTTAGAAAAATTGCAGCCCAAAATGTTCTTGTTTGAAAACGTAAGGGGGCTGGTTTCTCATGATAAAGGAAAGACTTATGCAACAATGTTAGCTATTTTTGAACAAGCTGGTTATACCATTGATAAACAAGTATTGAATGCTTGGGATTACGGTGTTCCTCAAAAACGAGAAAGGTTAATAACTATTGGTATTAGAAATGATCTTGTAGATTATACACATTATGAATTCTCTAAGAAACATGAATACAAACCAGTTCTAAGAGATATATTGCTAGATTGCCCAGAGGGACCAGGTGTTCAGTATGGTGAAAAGAAAAAGAAACTGTTTGAACTTGTTCCGGCAGGAGGATATTGGAAAGACATTGATCCTGAAATGGCCAAAGATTATATGAAGAGTTGTTGGAATATGGAAGGTGGACGTACTGGTATTTTGAGACGTCTAAGTTTGGATGAACCTTCTCTTACTGTGCTTACATCACCTTCACAGAAGCAGACAGAGCGTTGCCATCCTTTAGAGGCGAGACCTTTTACCGTAAGGGAAAATGCAAGATGTCAAGACTCCACATGATACTGTGGTGCAAGAACTCCGTGTGTTAGCGGACAAAACAAAAGTTGATAATGTTGATTTGGCAATGGCAATTGCAGTATATCTCCTAGGATTTAGTTCTTATTCTGGTTTTTCTTCATTGATTGAAGGCGAATCGGAGTATGAAGAAAATTTTCTTAAGAGGATATATACATATGCAAAAATTTTGCAATAAAGATACGTATTAAAGAGGAATGATTATGGAAGTAGCATTCGAAGAATTAGGAAACGCAGAATTAGTTGTAGATACTGTATATAAGGGTGGAAAAGTAAGCGGAAAAGGTTCGGAAGTTCTTTCTAAGCTTTTGCCAGGATGTAGTAATTCTGGGGGTTTTAGAAAAGTTCTTAGAAAAGATGGAAGTGGACTGCCTGCATATGTGGTTTTATATACTTCTATGCAAGAATTGGCATGGCCAGATTATTTGGATGAAGAGACTGGAATATTTAGATATTATGGCGACAATAGAAGTCCGGGAAAGACTATTTTAGATACGCCAAGAAAAGGTAATCAGTTGCTAGAGTTTGTCTTTGATTGTCTCAATAGTAAAGATGGTTCTATTAGAAATATACCCCCTTTTTTCATTTTTAAGAAAACTGGATGTGGATGGGATGTCAAATTTCTTGGTTTAGCAGCTCCTGGTAATCCAAAGATTTCACCAGATAAAGATTTGGTTGCATTTTGGAGAACTATGAATGAAGAGCGTTTTCAAAATTATGAGGCGTATTTTACTGTATTAGATACGGATCAGGCTATTAATCGAAAATGGTTGGAAGCATTAGTTTATGATCATGAAAATAGCTTGCAGTATGCACCACCATGTTGGAAAAGATTTATTAACAATGGGAGAAATGGAATTGTTCCATTGATATCGAAGAAACTGCCAAATATTCCAACAAAGTATGAACAACTTCAAACGGATAATGAAGGGAAGTTATGCCTTGAAAGGATTCGTGATTATTATCATGAATTTCCTCAAGGATTCGAGAACTGTGCAAAATCTATCTTGGAGAAAACAGATGAAAAATTCCAAGATTTTGAATTGACCCGTCCTTGGAGAGATGGTGGTCGCGATGCACTAGGCTATTACGTGATTAGTCCTGGGGGAAAGGTAAACCATCCTCTTAAAATTGATTGTGCATTAGAGGCGAAGTGCTATTCCGAAAGCAATTCAGTTGGGGTTCGAGAGATGTCAAGGCTTATATCTAGGATTAGGTATAGACAATTTGGCGTAATGATCACAACAAGCTATGTACATAAGCAAGCATATCAGGAAGTAATAGAGGATGGACATCCAATATTGATAATATCTGCTACTGATATAGCACAAACATTAAGAAAAAACGCTATTACTAGTTCAAATATTGATGAATGGCTGATTTCTTTGGAAGAAAGTGAATTTAGACGTGAAAAGAGATTGACAGAATATGCTAGGAGATTACAAGCGTTGAAAGAATTAAATAGATAAGTTTAGGATAGTAAGAGAATTTGGATTTATTTATACATAATAAACAAACATTGAGCAGCATTGCGGGTTTGAGTTGATAAGGAGAGCTGAGATGATGAAGTTATCGAAAAGGGCTGAAGATTTGTTATTAGAGATTCTGGAACACCGAGATGAGCGAGGAAATTGCAATACAGAGTATTGGAAAAAAAGATTTGAAATTTTGTCTGGAGCTGAAGATATTTTAGTTCGTAGTCTGTTTAAGGAACTTAGAGAAGAGGATATGATTTCAGTACAATGGGCAGATGATTATCCATACATACTATTTGTGTTGGGAAAAGGCTTGGCTTATTTTGAGGAACCTCAGGTCGATAATACATTACCAGCTTTTTACACTAACAATTTTTATGGTGATGTTTCTGGAGTTCAAATACAGCAGGGGAATAATAACATTTCCCAGACAATGATAGATGATTCGGAATTTGACAAAGAAAAAATAGAAAAATTAATTGATACTATTTCAAGTTATGATTCTGTATTAAATCAGGAATATGGAATTAATTTGGCTGATAAATTAAGAAATGCAATAAAAGAATTGAATGTACTTTTGAACGAACAGAAAGAGAATCCAGGAAAGATGAAATCTGTTTTGAATTATATTAAAGAGTTATCAGTAAATGCAGGTGGAGGACTTATTGCATCTGGTGTTGTTGATTTAATTCAAATGATTATGAGGTAATTAATGGAAGAAGGAATTGTAATTCAGCTTCAAACAGAAGCGCTTGATGAAAATATCGATATTGAAACGTTACTAAGGAAGGCATATTTGGTCGCGAGAAAGCTACAGTTAAAAGATTTTGAAAAATGGATTCAGAATGAGCAAAATGGATATGAAGATGACGTTCCTGATTATAGAAAAATTAGTGGTGAAATCAAAGCGTGGAATCCGTATCATGGATGGGTGCCAGTTGTTGCTAACGGAGAATTAGCGGATATATTAAGTACTGTTCATATGCCACATCCAATTGCTGTGATAGCTGAAGCATATGCGACTAGTGATGGCTCAATATCATTATCTGTAAATGGAAAGATTACAGAATTTTTGAATAAGAATACAACAGCATTCGAAACAAACTATTCTTTTAAATCAACAAGGACAGAATTGAAAAAGATATTAAGTGCTGTTAGAAATAGAATACTGGAATGGTCAATTGTGTTGGAAGAAAATGGAATTATAGGAGAGGGTGTATCCTTTACAGAAAAAGAAAAAAATGTGGCACAAACTACGCCAACAATTGTGAACTATACAAATAATTTTTATTCTAATGTAGATAATACACAGATTCAGCAAGGAGGAAGGGGGAATGAAATCTGTAGATACGGGAAAGCGTGGAAGAAATAATAAGTAGTTTGCAGTTTAGACCAAAAAAGAGTGTTTGAATAGCTGCTAGTACTAGTTTTGAATAGTGTTGGTATTATGTTGCGTGGGAAGAAGTGATATATACTTTGTGTAAGGAGAATGGATATGGCAAGATTTTCTATAGATTTAGAAGGCAGAGTGAAGAATTTCGATTTAAAAAAGAGTAAGCCGCTTTTGCCTTTGTTTGAAGCTGTGGTTAATTCTATATATGCTATAGAGGAGCGGCAAAAAAGAGAAGAGTTTGAAGGCGTAATTGATGTACGAATAATTCGTGAACCGCAGGAGGTTGTAGATGGAGTCAGTAGAAGTATAAACGATATAGTTGGGTTCGAAGTGGTGGATAATGGAATAGGTTTTGATACAAATAACATGAAATCTTTTTTACAATCAGATTCAACATATCGCGCTGATAAAGGTGGAAAAGGAATAGGAAGATTTTCATGGCTGAAAGCATTTAAAGAAGCTATTATAGAAAGTGTCTTTCAAGATGACGATGGAAGTTGGGTGAAGAGAGAGTTTTCGTTTATACTTAATAATCAGGAAATAGATGATACATTAATAGATGTTTATGATAATCAAAATTATGAAACAAAAGTTCTCTTAAAGAATTATTATGCTGATTATCAGAAAAATGTCCCTAAGAGTGCAGAGAAGATTGCAAATAGTTTGATGCAGCATTGTTTAATATATTTAATGGGAGCAAAATGTCCAAGAATTAGTGTAATAGATGAAGAACGGATTTGTGTTAATTATATCTTTGAAAAAATGATTGAAAGAGAGAATAATCCAGAAAAAATTGAAGTGGGGGGACAGCAGTTTTTGCTATTAAATACAAAGGTTTATGATGGTACACTTGGTGGAAGTAAGTTGTTTTTATATGCAGATGATCGAATGGTTAAAGCAGCTGACCTAGATAAGGAAATACCAAATCTTGATAAGAATGTTTATGAGGAAGAAGGTTTTTATTATGTTGGATTATTATCTGGAAAGTATTTAGATAATAATGTGGACTCTAATAGAACATCATTCACAATTGATGATACAGAGTCTGGCGATGAGTTATCGTTAGATACCATAATAAAGGAAACTGCTAAATATGTTGAAAACTATTTGGCTGAGTATCTTGAAAAAGTTAAAGAACAAAAGAATGAACGTATTAGAAGGTATATTGCGACTGAAGCACCGCAGTTTGGGCATTTGTTAAAATATATGCCAGGTGAAATTGAATTGATTAAGCCTACAGTCAAAGATTCAAAATTAGATGAAGAATTATACCGGATAAAACGGAAATTTGATTTGGAATTGAAAACAAAGAATAAGGAGTTAATTGATAAATTTGAAGCTGATATAGATAATACAGAAGAATACAAGGCGAAATTTCAAAATCAGATTGAAAAAATCAGTGATGCGAACAAAGCGGCACTTACAGAATATGTTGCACATAGAAGAATTATTTTAGATTTTTTATCAAAAGGAATTAGAAAGAAGGAAGATGGAAAGTTTAATCTTGAATCATATATACATAATCTTATTTATCCAATGCGTAGGACATCAGAGGAGATTGATTATAGATCGCATAATTTATGGCTAATTGACGAACGTCTATCGTACTGTGATTATATATCTTCGGATATTCCGTTTAATAATGATAACAGAGAGCAAAGGACAGATATAATGTTTTTAGATCAGCCTGTGGCGGTTTCGGATGAACAAAATACAGGGCGGGAGTATGAATGTATAACAATTATTGAACTAAAACGCCCAATGAGAGATGATTATAAACCAGGAGAAAACCCTATAGATCAATTACTAGGGTATGAAGAGAGAATACTGACTAATACATTGGCAGATAAAGAGGGAAGACCTATAAGGGTAGGACAAAATACTCGTTTTTATTTATATGCTGTATGCGATATAACGAAGTCACTAAGATCTATTGCTGATAGATATGACTTTCATGAAACTCCCGATAAAATGGGGATGTATCGGTATAATGATAATGCACATGCATATATGGAGATTATTTCATTTAATAAGCTTATCGCTGATTCAGAAAAGAGAAACAAGATATTATTTGATAAACTTGGAATTTAGATTACATAATGCAAAATAAGGAGAGGAACATGATTATACAGCCAAAAGGTAAACAAGTTGAAGTATTAGGAATTCGTGATAGGGGACATTTTGTAGTATTAGGTACTGCAGGAAGTGGAAAAACAACTATAGCACTGTTAAGAGCTATTAATCTTGCTAATTTGCCAGGGAACGATAAAGTATTACTTGTGACTTTTAACGGAGCTTTGGTAGAGTATATGAAGGGAATAGAAAATATAAGTGGAAGATTGACAGTTGAAAATTATCATAAGTTTGCCAGGGGATATCTTGCGTCAAGAGGCAAAATGCCAACGTTTGGAGGAATTGCGGAGAATGAGCAAAGAGAGAAGCTTATTGATTCGGCAGTAGAAATTTTAAAGAAAGAATATCCAGTTGAATCTACATTTAAAAGAAAACAAGTTTTTTTTTATGATGAGATAAAGTTTATTGAAGAATTTGGTTGTGATTCTTTAGAAAAGTACTGTCGTGTTGAAAGAACAGGACGTTCAGAGGCTTTTTTGAAAAGGGATAAACGTCCCTATATATATATGATTTATGAAAAATATAAAGAATTAAGAACAAAAGCACACAAAAGTTATGATTGGTATGATCTAGCAATGTATGTTGCGAATGAATTTGAACAAGACTCAAACGAGAGGCGGTATAAACATATTATCATTGATGAAGGACAAGATTTTTCTCCGATGATGATTAAATCGCTTGTAAAAGCTATTCCAAGTGATGGGTCATTTACTTTTTTTGGAGATGTGGCACAACAAATTTATGGAAATAGAATGTCTTGGAAAGAATCAGGAATTAATATTGCAGGAACTTGGAGATTTGCTGTAAATTATAGAAATCCTGAAACAGTGGTTGCATTTGCAAAAGCGTTAGCAAAGAGTAAATATTGGAAGCAGAGTGATGATATGGTAGATTGTGAGGCGTCGAATGCAAAAGGACCGAAACCTGTTCTTATTAAGTTTAATAATGAAGAGCAGGAGAGAACGTGGATAGTAAATAGAGCAATTCAGGAAAGTCAGAAATCTTCTGTTGTTATTGTATGCAGAAATAGAAATGACATAGATACTTATCTGTCAGACTTAAAGGAGAAAGGATGTATGGCAATCGAAATAAATAGGAATACAGCAGGTTTTGGTGATAGAAAACAAGTATACTTATCGACATATCATTCTGTTAAGGGGTTAGAATTTTATAATGTGTTTATACCGGCCTTAACTGCGGAAAAATTGCCAGATCATGATATGGTAGAAAGATCAGAAGATATTTCGGATGTGTATGCAGATGAGCTAAAATTGCTGTATGTTGCGGCAACAAGATCAAAATATGGGTTGTATATGTCTTATAGTGGATGCTTGACGGAGTTGTTTCCATTTGGAACAGAAACTGTTGATATGAGGGAGGTTTAGTCTTGGGCGCATATGAGATTTTATGTCAACACGGAGTGACAAGATTATGTCACTTTACGAAACTTCAAAGTCTATCACATATATTATTGTCACCAGATGGAATTATGGCGACATCTCGAATTGATAGTGATATGTTGAATCAAGTTGATGATGTGAGAGCTGATGGGGAATTGGACTATGTGTGTTGTTCAATAGAATATCCTAATTCTTGGTATTTAGACAATGCGAAAGCCAGAAATAAAGATGAGATATTTAGAGATTGGGCAATTATGTATATTAATCCTGAAATTGTAAAAATAAGAGACATTAAGGTATGTGAGTGTAATGCAGCTAGGGGGAATGGAATGTACATACGTCGGGGAGATGATGAAAGCATAGAGAATCTTTTCGCAATGAGAGTGAATAGTTTTCGATATTCTAGAACCGCTAGAATGTTATCGTCTTGTCCGACGAATTCGCAGACAGAGATATTAATAAAGGATGGAATACCAAGAAAATATATTAAAGGAATTGTGGTTGGAAATGAAGAAACTGCAAGAATGGTATATGCAATGAGAAAAACATTAGGGGCTGAAACAATAGATTTATTTATATCTCCAGAAGTGGTTACAACTGAGTGGAGAGCGCTTGTTCAAAGGGGAGTTAGACCACAAGAAAAGGAGTATGTAGATTAGAAAGGAGAGCATATGGTTGATATTAGTAAGCATGAAAAAGCGCAAGGGGCATTACTTGCATCAGCTATAGGAGATGCATTAGGATGGCCTTATGAGTTTAATTCTGGTAATCAGAGTCGCTGTAACAATCAAGATGATAGATTTGTATCATGGAAAAGAAAAAATAGGATTCCATTTTGGCATGTTGAAACAATAGAGAAAGGTAATTATAGTGATGACACACAACTTATGCTTGCTGTGGCAAGAAGCTTATTATCTGAGGATTGGATAAAAATGTTTACAAGCATAGAATATCCGTTTTGGTTAGAATATGAAAGAGGTGCAGGTAGAGCTGTTAAGAGAGCTGCTTCGTTATGGAAAAAGGGAGTTGTTCCTTGGAAGTGCAGGGAATATCGCAAAGATTATTTTATGGCAGGTGGTAACGGAGGGGCAATGCGTATCCTACCACATGTAATTAGAAACCTGGATAACGATATAGGTGTCATTATTGATGATGTTATTGCAGATGTTATCATTTCGCATGGACATCCACGTGCAATTCTTGGTGCTACTTGTTATTCATATGCTTTGTATTATTTGTTTAATAAGCAGGAAGTTTTATCTTTTGCTGAACTTGTAGATACATTAATTGATGGACGTAAAATATGGGGAGCTGCACCAAATCGAGATAGATTTTTTGAGTGGTTAGAAGTTGCACAAAATGAATCGGGATATAATTATTCTGTAGAGTGGAATAATTGTTATACTAACATGATTAAGGGACTTGAATATGTTAAACAAGCGCTGAATGATGGTTTGTTATCGGATGATAAAAAAGTTCTTGAAAATATAGGTGCATATTCGAAAGTTTGTGGTGCTGGAGATATAGCGGTTCTGACGGCAGTATACTTTTTCTCTAAATATGTAAATACCCCTGAACTAGTGATTAGTGTACCTGCATTTTCGGTGGGAATAGATACAGATACAATTGCATCTATGACGGGCGGATTAATAGGTGCGTTTTGTGGAATTGATTGGATTCCGTTGGAATGGAAAAGTATACAAGATTATTCATATATTTGTTCTGTTGCAAATGACTTGTGTGAGGATAAGCATGCGAATACCGAGAAGAAAAGAGAAATAACGGATTTTTTAGCTGATGATATAAAACAAATAAGAGAGGTTGACTCTGTTAATATTGAGAGTAAGTATTCTATTCTAAAAATAACAGAATACAGAACTGCATTTGGACAAACGATATATATTAAATCTGTTAACAGAAGAACAGAAGATAATAGTGTAAGTAAAAGTATTGACAAAGAAGGTTTAATCAAAATTAGTATTAAAGAGATTGAAAATATTCTTAAGGACGAAGATCTTAGTAGGATTACTTTAAGGAAAGCACTTGATATTGTTTTGTTGAAATACCAGGGGGAAGATGAAGAAAAAATTGTAAAAAAAGTTAAGGTTGATAAGAAAATAGTATCAAAAGTTCTTGTAGCATTTGAACAGAAATGATTTTTGAAAAAAGCGAATATTGTTTGCTTTACAGGCAATATGTATGAAATTATTATGGCGGACGATATAGGAGTACGGTTTTTTGCGTAAATTGCCATGCAACTTTATGCGTATCCTGTTATTAGTTTATGATCAAATCCACTTGTTGGAAAATCAGTTGTAAAGTTGCTGCAAGCCTTGATTTTACTAGGCTTTCACGGCAAGCGTTTAGATTGTTGGAAAATTCGCCTAAAACATTGAGTTCGCTATTTGGATCATCCGAACAGAAATTTAGGCGATTTTGCAGAGTCTCTGCAGAACGAGATATGAAGTGTTCCGACACAATTTGAGAAGAAAAATGAAATAAAGTATTCAGATTATCCGAAAGGGCGATGGAATGACCATCGCTCTTTTTGCGTGCCCGGAGTTTCGAATTCAGATTTTCCGTAGGTGGCGGAAGCATGAATTCGGAATGTCCGAACATAAAGTACAGGAAATTTTAAAAAATTTGCAACTTTTTTGCGCCAGATTTAGTAATCAGCTTTTTTTCAACCCAAATGTATTGTGAAAGGAGCGGATGAGAAATTACAAAAAGTTTTGAGAATTTTTTGCAATCAGCTTTTTGAGGCTCCAAGTACCTTATGTAAGCAATAAATTACAACTAATTTCAGTTTGGGTGAAAGGAGAGGATGAATTATGGAATTAGTGGAACAGTTGAAGCATGTATATAGCTACAACGAGATTTATGAACTGTTGTATGACGGTCCGGTATCGTTTGACGATATCAAAGCACATTTGATGCTGGATTGTCACAAGCCAGAGTCAACGGTGCGTTCTTACATTACGGCAATCAGAGGAGGTAATCCTGGGATGATTATCGTAGATGAGGAAGCGGAAACTATGGAACTGAATAAGGAGGAAATCCTTGACTTCGAGGAGAATTTGCAATTGCTCTTTGATTGGAATTTGTATGACAAAAGATTTTATGAAATCAAAGGATTGGAAACAGACTTGAGTGATGCCAAGTATGAGATTAGAAATTTACAGTATGAACTCGATAAGCAGAAAAGAGAATCCGAGGAGAAGATGAAAGACTTGGAAGAGAGACTTTCTTATTATCGAGGTAAGCGCTTATCAGGGTTCTGCGAGAAGCGAATCATGAATCTGGATACCGTTAGCATTGGAACTGACTGCATGAAGGATTTAGCCAATGATATGGATTCGCCTATCAAACGTCTGAAACGTTGGTGGAATCCGTTCCAGAGAATCAGGAGAGAGTATCGAATTCGCAGAATGTTTGCGCAGGAAATGGTCTCTGGTCATTGGTTCATTACTACAGAGATTGAAGGTAAGAATCACAAGTGTATGTTAGTTCCGATTGATGAATTCAATGATTTGTATGAAAGACTTAAGAACTGTCTGGAAAACTACGAGTCAACCCATCATCTGAACAAGACGGGAGGATGGTGGAGCAACTATTGAGATTTGTAGATGTAAAAACGAAGCTTACCAATTACTCCGTTGTTCCTAATGACTTATATGGAATTGGAATAAGCAGCACTGCCTTAGTTCTATATGCAAAGCTTCTCAATCGAACTAATCTATCCATCAGTAATAATCGCGTGGATGAGTTTGGAAGAGTCTATGTGTTATACAAGCTTGAGGACTTGGCGCAGGAACTTGGCAGAAGCGTATCTGCTATCAAGAGTAACATGAATGAACTTGTATCAGCAGGGTTGATAGAAAAACGAAGAGCAGACAAAGGACGAGCCAATATGATTTTTGTGAAGGTTCCAGAGTCGAGTGTAACGGACACAAAACTGCCTCAAATTGGGGCAGAAAATAAACCATATTACGGTTCGAAAATTGTCGGTTCAAGGGGTGGAAAAGTAGCCTCTAATAACTATAAGAATAATACAAAGATAATCACTAATTATGATTTTGAGGAAGGAGAAAGTTTATGAGTGAAAAAGTAATTACAAGGAAAATTAAATATTGTGACAAGTGTGGTGAACCATTGGAGATGTTATTTCCAAATGGATCAATATTAGGTATGGACCGTCATCCGAGAATGTGTGAATGTATGCGCATAAAGAATTTTCAAGAAACAATGGAGCGCCGTGAAAGAGAGCGCAGAGAAAAAATTAGTCGTAATAGATCCATTTGCTTTGCGGACAATAAGATGTATGAATGGAACTTTAAAAATGATGACCGTTCTGTTCCGGCTATGGTTCATGCCAGAAACTATGTAGATAAGTTTAAACTAATGCTTGAGGATAATATCGGTTATCTCTTCTGGGGTGGTGTTGGCACCGGAAAATCATATATGGCAGCATGTATTGCCAATGCTTTACTAGACAAGGAGTATACAGTGAAGATGACTAACTTTGCAACAATCATCAATGATTTGTTCTGTTGTGAGGACAAGAACGAGTATATAGATGCATTGGTTAAATACGATTTGCTCATTATTGATGATCTTGGAGCAGAACGTGGTACGGAATATGCAGTGGAGAATGTGTTTAATGTGATTGATAGAAGATATCGCTCCGGTAAGCCTCTTATCATCACAACGAACTTACATATATCCATGCTTACAAATGAGCAGTCATTGGATAAAAAGCGTATCTATGATAGAATCTTGGAGCTATGTATTCCGATTTGCGTAAATGGAGCCAGCAAGAGAACTGCGACAGCAAAGGAGAAGATGAAAGAAATGCAAGAAATCGCTAAGTCATATCAGAAAGGAGGGGATGCGATTGAGTAATTACGAGATTCCATATTGGAAAAAATACACCTTATCAATTGAAGAAGCTGCAGCTTATTTTAGGATTGGAGAGGGAAAGCTTCGAAGACTAGTTCAGGAGAATCCAAGAGCAGATTATTTGCTTTGGAATGGTAACAGGGTTCAGATTAAGAGGGAGAAGTTTGAAAAGTTTATAGATACGCTGAGTGCGGTGTAGAATCATTGTAACTAGAAGAAACCTATCAATAATCATAAGTGAAAAGAGGTTGAAATTCTGGATGAATGGTGCTATGATAAAGAAAAAATTACCATTTTGGTAATTTTATTTTAGAAAGGAGGATGCAGTTATAGAAATTCGATATCATGACAATACAGTAAAGAAGCTATGTACAGATTTGAAAAAGGCCAAGAAAGATTTGCCGGCTAATGTTGCAGAGAAGCTTCATGCGCTGATAAACTTGATTGAGAGCTCAGCAAATTTGCAGGATATAGCAGAAATGCAGATTTATCATCTGCATCCCCTACAAGGAAAAAGAGAGGGACAGTATGCTCTTGATATTGCAGGACGTAGGGCAGGATATCGCTTAATCATCATTCCCGTAGATGCCGATGGAAATGAATGTAAAGAAAAAGATGTGAATATAGTTTATAAATCTACGGAAATAATAATAGCATGGGAGGTGTCTAATCACTATGAATAAGATTGAATATGAAGAGTTGATTGCATTTCATCCTGGTTACTATGTAAAGGATTATATTGAAGATCAAGGCATTACTCAGGAAGAGTTAGCGAAACGCCTTCAGACGACTCCAAAATATGTAAGTGATTTGGTAAATGGAAGAATAAATCTTACTAATGAGATGGTCTTAAAGTTGTCCATTGTTTTTGGAACTTCAACTACGATGTGGCTTAACTTAAATCAGAAATATATTGAGAAGAAACTTGAAATTGAGAAAAGAATACAGTTGGATAAGGAATGTGAGCTTGTTCGCCAGATTGAATATAAATTCTGGGTTGAATTGGGATTGGCTAAGGCAACACGAGTTGCAACGGAAAAGGTCATGGAATTACAACGCTATTTCAAGGTTTCTTCATTAAGTGTTTTAAGTGAACGTGATTTCTTGGTACAGTATAGAACTAGTGTGCCAGAGGTTACTGATGTTAATGTAATCAATGCAAATGCATGGGTTCAGACTGCTATCAATATTGGATCAGGAATGGATGTTGAACCTTATGACAAGAAAAAATTATCAGCAGCTATTCCAGAGATAAGAGGCATGACAGTACAGGATCCGAAGAAGTTCTATCCAAGACTGAAAGAACTGCTGGCAAGTTGCGGTGTGGCTTTGGTGCTTCTTCCTAATCTTAAGAACTGTGGTGTTAATGGTGCTGTTAAATGGCTTGGCAAAGATAAAGTTGTTTTGGCCTTGAATGATAGAAGAAAATACGCAGATACTTTTTGGTTTGCCTTATTCCATGAATTAGGTCATGTATTACAGCAGAGAGTAAAGGTTCTTCTTGTAAGCGAAAAGAATAAGGCTGGATTAGAAACTGATGCTTTGATTCAGAAATTAGAGACGGAAGCAGATTTATTTTCACAGGATACACTTATTCCGAAAGATGAGTACTTGGAATTCATAGAGGATAATCCGAGAGGATTTACGTCAGATTCTGTCAGAGCATTTGCTAAAAAAATAAATATTCTTCCTGGCATCGTTGTCGGAAGATTACAACAGGACCAGTACTTAACATATCAAACTAATTTGAACAGTTTGAAAATCAAATATGTGATTTCATAAACATGTTTTACTCTTCGGAGGAAATAGCGAAAATGCATAAAAATGTCTTCTAGAATTTCTAGGAGGCATTTTTTTCTGCCCAATTTAGTAATTAGCTTTTTTCAACCCAAATGTATTGTGTAAGGAGTAGATGAGAACTTACAAAAAGATACAAGAAAATTTGCAATCAGCTTTTTAAGGTCCCAAGTACTTAATAGAGGACGAATCATACATATCAAGTACTTGAGAAATTTTGTAAAAGTTGAGGAAAGAAGAGGCCTGACGTGTTATACTGTTTATATGCCATATCACGCCCTGATGTGGAGGTAGAAAATGAGCACAAAAAGACGTGACAACAAAGGAAGGGTTCTTTTGAATGGAGAAATCCAGGAAGAATCCGGAAGATATCGTTATCGATATATTGATATCTTAGGTAAAAGAAGAGAGATTTATAGTTGGAGACTTACCGAGGCAGATCCAATACCTACGGGTAGGCGAAGGGACAAATCACTTCGTGAAAAAGAGGAAGCAGCAATGCTCTTACAGTTCAAGGGAATATCTGGTTCAGATATGACAGTTCTTGATTTGGTGGAACGTTATATTTCCCTTAAGACAGGAGTAAAGAAGTCTACACAGCGGGGGTACCAAACTGTGATAAGTAACTTGAAGAAAGAGCCGTTTGCACTTAGAAGAATTGATTCTATCAAGATTTCAGATGCAAAGCTTTTTCTAATCCATTTGCAACGAGAAAAGGGGATGAGCTACAGCTCGATTCACAACATCAGAGGTGTACTTAGACCGGCATTTCAGTTAGCAGTGGATGATGACCTTATTATGAAAAATCCTTTTGGATTTGAGATGGGTACTGTGATTCAAAACGATAGCAAGAAACGTGAGGCTATTACCACAGAAGAGAAGGAGAATTTTTTAGCTTTCGTGAGAGCAGACAATCATTATAAGCAGTACTACGATGCGTTCTGTTTATTGTTTGCAACAGGACTTCGAATTTCAGAATTCTGTGGACTAACAACCAGGGATTTGGACTTTAAAAATAAGGTGATTCACGTGAATAAGCAGTTGGTTCGTCACAGCGATATGGAGTACTATATTGAGACAACCAAGACTTCCAGTGGAAAGAGAGATTTTCCAATGGATGATGAAATCGAAGCGATTTGCAAACGTATTATTCAGGATCGTAAAAAACCAAAGGTTGAGAAAGTAATCAAAGGAGCATCTGGTTTTCTATTCTATGACAAAAATGATATGCCACGAGTAGCACTGCATTGGGAGAAGTATTTCGAGTATGCTGTAAATAAGTACAATCGAACACATAAGGTTCTAATGCCTAAGATAACCCCTCATGTTTGCAGACACACATTCTGCAGTGAGAAGGCGAAAGAAGGTATGAATCCGAAGGCACTTCAGTATCTGATGGGACATTCAGACATTGCTGTTACATTGAATGTTTATACTCATATGGGACTGGATGATGCACGTAAGGAATTAGAGAAAATGAGAGCGGTAAATCAGTAAAATACACCTCGATTTGTACACCTTTCGTACACCTTTTGCCCGAAAAAATGAGGGAAGATATGGGAAAAAAGGTGTACAAATGAGAAAAGAAATGGGTTATGAGGAGAAATAAGAAAAACTCGCAAAACCAGTATTTATAAGGTTTTGAGGGCTTTTAGGAGGATACATAAAATATGCTAAAAATACTATTCATTTGCCACGGCAATATCTGCCGTTCCACCATGGCACAATTCGTTTTCCAGGACATGATCAACCGTCAGAACTTAGCGGACAAATTTCTGGTCGATTCCAAAGCGACCAGTACCGAAGAGATTGGTAATGGTCCGCATTACGGTACCGTTCAAAAGCTGCACGAAGTAGGTGTTCCGGTGCTTGCCCATCGTGCCAGTCAGTTACGACGAAGAGATTATGAAGAATTTGATTATCTGATCGGAATGGATCATTGGAATATGAAAAACATGCTTCGGATCGTAGGTGGCGATCCGGAAGGAAAAATGGCATTGCTTTTAGATTATACAAAGCGTGCAGGGCAGGAAATTGCAGATCCGTGGTACACCGGAAACTTTGATGCAACGTATAATGATGTGGTAGAAGGCTGTACCGGCTTTTTAGAATATGTACGTAAAACACATCGGGAAATTTAAAGTAGCAATGATACAAAAGTTTATTCATAGTATCTATCAGTGATACTATTTTGTCAGAATGTTGTGATAGAAAAAACTATATTGTGAGGAAGGTCATTTGATCATTTAAGAAAAAGGAAAATGAACATTTAGCATCTTAATAAAAAAGAAATGGCTCAGTAAAATGAAAAGAAAAATATATATTATATTGACGATCATCTGGATGATTACAATCTTTTGTTTTTCAGCAAGAAATGGTGTGACTTCTACCGGTGACAGTCACTATATCGGCATGAAGATCGGTGAAGTTTTTGTGCCGGAATTTGACCAATGGAACAGTACAAGACAGCTTGCTTTTGCGCAAAAAGTAGATTTTCCGATTCGCAAATCAGCTCACGCGATGGAATATGCATTGCTTGGATTTTTGATCACAGGATCATTTATTACAAATGCAAAAGAAAGAAAAAAGCAGGGAAATAAAGTACAGGAACATAAAAAACTGTATCTGGCTGCATGGATAGGAAGTGCTTTCTATGCAATGACAGATGAGTTTCATCAGCTTTTTGTGCCGGGAAGAAGTGGAAGAGTAGCAGATGTACTGCTTGACAGTACAGGGGCTGCTGTTGGTGTATGTCTATTCCTGATTATACAGATGTGGATTCAGCACAAAACACACAGCAAATCCACTGCAAATTGTATCAATTAATCTTAGTACCAATTATACAGTGAGCCCATAATCCCCTATTAATTAAAAATTATTTGACTAAAAACTAAATATATACATTTATAAATCTATCCATCCATCGTTCCATCAAGTTATAACCATCACTAACTAATTCCTCTGTTTTACTCTCTATTCTTTTTATTGCATGTTCAACAAAAACCTTATTTTTTCTGACTTTATGGAACAGTTGGTAAGTTACATATATCTGTAAAATAGAGTTTCACCCAATAATATATCACCGACAGCATAGCGCCGATAGCATATTCCTGACAGTATATCACCGATAGCATATTCCTGACAGCATATCACATATCCCCGACAACACAACAATGTTTGCCTGTTTTTTGCATATCATATATATAATACTTTTAAGCATCACCAATAACATTTATATATGTAATATGATATTATCTATCCGGTAATATTACCTATCTGGAAAATCCGGCAAACTCCGAATACATTCCAACACCAGATTCCTGCAAAATTCCACAAAGAAGGACAACTATGCTCTGCAACTGAAAGATGAACCTCATATACATAGAGTGCGTATATATCCATATATAGAGAGCCTGTATATAGTGCTTGAAACTCCGTATGTATTCATGTACAATAATAATTGAGTTGTTATACTATTATTATAGCAATCAGAATAGATTGCATCACAACACGAAAAAGACAAAAATATAATTTAAAATATATAGTCGCAAAGGAGAGCAGGCATGAAAGATATTATTCTTAAAAAATTCGGTGAAGTATATGGAACTACAGAAGGTGCAAGAGCATTTTTCGCACCCGGACGTGTGAATTTGATCGGAGAACATACAGACTACAACGGAGGTCATGTATTTCCGTGCGCATTGACGATTGGTACTTATGCAGTAGCGAGAAAGAGAAATGACAGAAAGCTTCGTTTCTTCTCAATGAATTTTGAGCATCTTGGAATTATTGAGTCGTCTTTAGATGAATTAAAGCCAATGAAAGAAGCAGGATGGACAAACTATCCAAAGGGTGTGATGTGGGCATTCGGTGAAAGAGGAATGCATCTGGATTGTGGTCTGGATATCCTTTTGAACGGAAATATTCCAAATGGTTCGGGACTTTCTTCTTCTGCTTCCGTAGAAGTAGTAACCGGTTTTATCTTGAAATCATTATATGGATTTGATGTCAGCAATCAGGATCTTGCGTTGATCGGGCAGTTTTCAGAAAATAATTTCAATGGTGTAAATTGCGGTATTATGGATCAGTTTGCGATCGCAATGGGTAAGAAAGATAATGCAATCTTTTTAGATACAGCAACATTGGAATATGAATATGCTCCGGTCAAATTACAAGGAGCAAAGATTGTCATTTCATGCAGTAACAAGAAGCGCGGACTTGGCAGCTCAAAATACAATGAGCGTCGCAGTGAATGTGAGATGGCTTTATCTGAGATCCAGTCAGGAATGGGAATTGAAACACTTGGTGATCTGACAGAAGAACAGTTTGAAAGTGTGAAAATGGCGATCAAAGATGAAGATCGAAGAAAGAGAGCCAAACATGCCGTTTATGAGAACCAGCGTACGATCAAGGCAGTAGAAGCATTGAAGGCAAATGATATTGCATTGTTTGGTAAATTGATGAATGAGTCTCATGTATCATTGCGTGATGATTATGAAGTAACGGGTGAGGAACTGGATACGTTAGTAGAAGCAGCATGGAAGATTGACGGTGTGATCGGATCCCGTATGACAGGCGCAGGCTTTGGCGGATGTACGGTCAGCATTGTGAAAGATGAGGCAGTGGACCGATTTATTGATCAGGTTGGTAAGACTTATAAGGAAACGATCGGCTATGCAGCAGATTTTTATGTCGTAGAGATCGGCTCCGGTCCATGTGAATTATAAAACAAGAGAAAAATAATAATATGTGACATTTGATATATCCATATGAATTTATAAATGTGCAACAAAGCGGGATGCCAACATCTGCTTGAAAGGATAAGGGGTGATATCCATGGGGAAAATAGAAGAACCACAGATGAGCGAGGAAGAATTAAGAAATTTACTGGAATATTCAGAGTGTGCAACGTTTGTTTTAGAACAGGGAATGGAGTTTAAAGTTGTATATGCCAATCCGAAATTTTATCAGATCCTGCGTTATACGAAAGAAGAGTTTGCCGATCAATTTGAGAATAAACTAAAGGAGCTGATTTTGCCGGAAGAAAAACAAAAGATATCCAATTTGATCGCAAGGCAGTCTGTAGCAGGTGGCCATATCCATTTGGAATATCGTATCAAACGCAAAGATGGTGTAGTTCGTTTTTTGTCGATGACAGCAAGTCCGTTCGTTCGAAATGACAAGATGTGTTATTATTGCTCGGCAATGGATGTGACGCAGCAGAGACGGACATTAGCAGAAGTTTATGATGCAAAAAGACAAGTTGATCTCATAACAAATAATGTTCCGGGCGGCGTGATCAAGATTCGGATTTCTGATTTTTCCATTTTATATTCCAATGATGGCTTTTATCGTTTGGCGGGTTATAGCCGTTCGGAGTATTTCTCTTTGTTTGGAAATCATTGCGATAAAGTTATTTATGATCAAGATGCGGAAAGAGTAGCGCACATGATCCGTGCTGCAGTAGACAATGGTGGAACAATCAGCTTTGAATATCGTATCATTGCCAAAAATGGTGAAGTGCGCTGGTCATATGTAAATGGATGCCGTGTGGATGATCTGAATGGTGAAGTTGTCTATCTTTGTATTATTATGGATATTACAGCTAAGAAAAAACTGGAACAAAAAATGGCAGACGGTCTTCGCAGATCCGGTTATCTCCTGGAGTATATGAAGGAAACAGAGTGGACGTATCATATAAAATCTAAAAAGCTATATCGCAATGGCTATATAGACGGCACCTATTCCAGAGAAAGAGAATTGCAAAATGCTTTTACCAGAGCAACATTAAGTCCGACGGTACATCCTGACGATTTGGATGCACTCTGCGCTTTTTTTGATGAACGGATGCACAAAATCGGTAAAGCTAAGGGTGTTTTCAAAGTAAAAGACAGCAAGGGAAATTATCATCCGACTGAAGTGTATGCAATTACAGTTGGTACAGAAGAGACAGGCATGCCGGAAAAAATTTATGGAGAAACTCGTTTTTTGGATGACCGCTCTTTCATTGTGTCGCAAGAGCCTGCTGTTTCCCTTGTATCCGGGACTGTAGGAAAAGTCTTAAAGATTGCTGAAATGGCACAGGAGAAAGTCAAAGATGTTGTGACGGGAAGCATGCCTTATCAGGAATGGATCGAACGGACGCGTAACATTTTGAAAAATAACAAAGAAGAAAAATACGGTATTCTGTGCTGTGATATTGACGGCTTTCAAAGACTGACCTATCATTATGGAATTTCGATCGGAAACGAACTTTTGATAAGTTTTGCAAAACTGTTATGCAAGCATATGGCATATGATAATATGTGTTCCCGTATCAATGGAGATTATTTCGTCGTCTTTTTCAAATATGAAAAGCACGGTGAACTTTTGAAGAGAGTTTCCCATATGCTTCGTATGCAAAAAGAAAGGGAAAAAGAGCTTAGTTATAATACATACGGAACGACAAGCGGTATCTATCTGGTAAAACCGGGCGAGCAGGATCTTGACAAGATGTTAGAATGTGCGGATCTGGCAAGGAGAAGTATCAAAGGTACTCGTGGAAATCATTATTCGATCTATACGGAAGAATTGCAAAGAAACCAGTTCTTAGAAGAAGAAGTCATTTCCGAAATTGGCACGGCGATGATGGAGCAATCAATTGAAATCTGCTACCTGCCCCGTATTTACAAGAATCGGGATAATGTGATCGGTTGTAAGGCGATTCCTCAGATTCAGATGCAGAATGGTTCTTATCTCTCATTAGAGGATCTGCGTCGTTATATTGATCGCAGTGAAGAAATACAGCAGCTATTCTTCTATGTCCTTTCGAATGTATGCTGCAGCCAGGGAGTATGGAAATCAAAAGGTTATAAGATCAAGCCGATTTCCATCGATATTACGGCAAGCCAGCTCTGTTTACAGAATGCAGTAGAGAAAATAGACGAAACGATTCGTGAAAATAATCTGGAACCAAAAGATATTATTTTGGAAATGCAGGAACATTGTTTTAAGGACATGACAACGAATCTGCAAATGGCATTGGAGGATTTAGATCGAAGAGGGTATAAAGTTTTTATCAGTCATTTTGGTTCAGATCACACAGCGATTCATTCGTTGCGCAGTCTTCCGATTGCGGGAATTAAATTTCATGGCGAATATTTCAAACAGGATATTTCAGACAAGAAAGAACATATCATTTTGAAAAAGATCGTAGAAATGGTAAAAGAAATGGATCTGACAGTTGCATGTGGTGGAATCCATACAAAGCTGCAGGAAGATATTGCACGTTCGATTGGTTGTGATATACTGGAAGGCGAGATCTATTATGGAGCAGTCCGTAATGAAGTATATGAAAAATGCTTCTTAGACAATTAGTATGTCAAACGATCCGTATATCGAAAATATAATGTCGCTGTATGGAATAAAAAGAGCCGGCAAAAAGGCAACGTGTTGACGTTGCTTTTTTTGAGAAAATGAAACAGAGGGTATTCGGGAACAAAGAGTGTTATGAAAACGAGAAGGTTTCTGACCGGGTGTTGGCTTGGCTTTCGTTGAGGGATCGCAATAAAAACAGGACAATGGATGCAGGATGTATCAGTAAATTATGTGAAAAGTGCAAGTCTTCACATGAATAAAAAAGAAAGGAAATGGAATGATGGAAAACGGGAAAAAGTATTTACGCAAGATTATGTTAGTAGCAATGGCATTTTTGTTATGTACTGTATGCAGCATGGAAACAAAAAGTGCAAAAGCCGCCTCACGTCCGACCGTGCGCATAACAAAACGTACGAAGAAAGAAGCGACGATCAAAATATCCAAATCAAAAGCAACCGGTTATCAGGTCTATTTATCGGCATCAAAGCATGGCAGTTATAAGCTTTTGATGGCAACACGTACACAATATTATAAGATTACGGGCTTAAAGGCGAACAAGACATATTATGTGAAAGTACGTGGTTATCGTACAAGAGGATATCGCATTTCACGCGGTAAATATTCTAAGGCGGTTAAGATCAACATCTATAAAAAAGCTGCGAAGAAGTCAACGAAGAAAACGACAACCACGACAAATACCACGACAGAAAGCTTAACAGAAGCAACGACAGCGGCGTTGAACAGTATCAACACAGAACGTCAGAATCGCGGACTTACAGCTCTAACATCGGATGCAGCTTTGTGTAAAGCCGCCGATACCAGAGCACAGGAATTAGCACAGTCCTTTGGTCATACAAGACCGGATGGAAGAGAGTTCCAGACTGTTCTTGAAGATGCATCATATGATTGCGAATATGCAACAGAAGACATTTATACCGGAACGACAAATCTCGAAGAGGTTCTGACAAAAGCCATGACAGATGTGAATCGTGCTGAAAATATCTTCTCGTCAGAAGTCAAAAAGATTGCGGTGGGTTATTGTTATAATGAAGCGACTGCAACAGGATACTGGGCAATTCTGATCACAGAATAAACCGTGGGATATCCGCTTGATGGGTGTATGGAATGTAAGCGTACCGCCGACTGTGTCGGTACATGGAATAATACCCGGTAACCTATGTTGTCAGCATGCTTGCAATCTTTATGAAATCTGTGTAAAATAAAGAAATGTAGTTTCTGATACAGGATCAAAGTGCCAGGTTTTGTTTTAGATGGTATAAGAACAAGCATTTGTTATTTTGATCTAAGAAAGAAAAAGCAGGAAAAGAAAAAGGCGAGATGCCATAATATAAGGAGACAAAAAAGGATGTTAGATATTAAGTTTTTAAGAGAAAATCCAGATGTAGTAAAACAGAATATTAAGAACAAGTTTCAGGACGATAAGCTTCCTTTAGTAGACGAAGTCATTGAATTGGACGCAGAAGCCCGTAAGACACAGCAGGAGGCAGATGAGCTTCGCGCTTCACGCAAGAAAGTATCAAAAGAGATTGGTGCTTTAATGGGACAGGGCAAGAAAGAAGAAGCAGAAGCAAAGAAGCAGGAAGTGGCAAAGAATGCACAGCGCTTGGAAGAACTTTCCGCAAAAGAAAAAGAATTACAGGAAAAAGTCAAAAAGATCATGATGGTCATTCCGAATATCATTGATCCGAGTGTTCCGATCGGTAAAGATGACAGCCAGAATGTTGAGATTGAGAAGTTTGGTGAGCCGGTTGTGCCTGATTTTGAAATTCCATACCATGCAGAAATCATGGAAAGCCTTAGCGGATTAGACATTGATGCAGCAGGTAAAGTAGCCGGAAATGGTTTCTATTATCTGATGGGTGATGTGGCAAGATTACATTCTGCCGTAATTTCATACGCAAGAGATTTCATGATCGACAAGGGATTTACTTATTGTATCCCTCCATATATGATCCGCAGTAATGTCGTAACAGGTGTTATGAGCTTTGCTGAGATGGATGCCATGATGTACAAGATTGAAGGGGAAGACCTCTACCTGATCGGTACAAGTGAGCATTCGATGATCGGTAAATTTATCGATACGATCACAGATGCAAAAGAGCTTCCAAAGACTTTGACATCTTATTCACCATGTTTCCGTAAGGAAAAAGGTGCTCATGGTATCGAGGAACGTGGCGTATATCGTATTCATCAGTTTGAGAAGCAGGAAATGATCGTAGTCTGTGAGCCGGAAGACGCTATGAAATGGTATGATATCATGTGGAAGAACACAGTAGAGCTGTTTAGAAGCCTTGATATCCCGGTTCGTACATTAGAGTGCTGTTCCGGTGATCTTGCCGATCTGAAAGTGAAATCATGTGATGTAGAAGCATGGTCTCCACGTCAGAAGAAGTATTTCGAAGTAGGAAGCTGTTCGAATCTTGGTGACGCACAGGCAAGACGTTTACAGATCCGTGTGCGTGCTGAGGATGGAAGTAAGCATTTTGCGAATACATTGAACAATACAGTAGTAGCACCGCCACGTATGCTGATCGCATTCTTAGAGAATAACTTACAGGCAGACGGTTCGGTTCGTATTCCTGAAGTGCTTAGACCATATATGGGTGGAAAAGAAGTTTTAGTTCCTACAAAGAAAAACTAAGACAGATACAAACAATGCCAATCAATGCGTAAAATATAGAGTGATGGGGAAGGCTGTAAGCTATTAACGATTTTTGCGGCTTAGCAATGCTGTATGTGTTAATAGCAGGTAGTCCTTCCACTAAAAAAGAAAAGCAGATTTCAAACACAGAGATCAAGATGATCTCGATTTGAAATCTGCTTTTCTGGTATTTTTTGCTAAGATCCGGAAAGGCAGCGTGTCAGATCCGTTCATTGGCTTTTTGATCAGATAACGGTTGAAAAATTATCACATATCACGCATTTTCTTTCGTAAGTGTTTTTTCCATCTCATCAATCTTATCGGTCAGAGTATGAAAATTTCCGGCATAAATCGTCCGCAAGAGATGATCGGTACGACGAAGCGTAGCGATTCCGAGTGTTTCTGTCAGAATATTTTTTTCGAGAATATCAGCAAACTCATCCAGATCAACCACATGGACACGTCCATCCGGATAGATCAGCACATCGACCAAAAGATCGTTGAAAGTATAAGTGTGAGCGGCTTTGTCGATCACCGGCTCCACGATATCACAATACCAATAGACCAATTCTTCACTGGCATTATAGACTTTGCTGACTTTGATACCAAGATCAATGAAATATGCGGATATTCCGTGTGCAATGTCTTTGCGAGGTTTTAACACGTTCCATTTTGTCAGGATCAGGTCATCGCTTAGAAATAAAACGGTATCGTCCTTTAATTCTGTTACTTCATCAGGCAGGAAACGTCTTCGAAATAATCGTATCTGCTCCATATTGTATTCTCCATTCTTCTCTCGATAAGTTCAAGATCACATTGCAGATCTTAATTTGTATTGAAATTATTATAATCGCCTGCCAGAAGAATGTAAAGAAAAAAATGATCGGAAACCGGATAAAAATGGTTGGAAACGAGATGGATTTTTATAGACTTTTTGGATGTAATATTTTATAATGATAGAGTGTATAACAATGAGCTGTACGAGCAGTGCAGACTCAAAAATGCCGATAAGATGCAACAGAGTATCTGACGTGGTAAAGAAAAGGTTGGTGGGAAAACATCATGAATGATAAAAAAGTTTTGCGAAGCCTTGTAATGATTACTCAGATCGGTATAAGCATGATGGTTCCGCTTTTTTTATGCGCAGGTATAGGATATTGGATAAATGGGCAGTTTGGTATTGTGGCAGCATTTCCGATTCTGCTATGTCTCGGTGCCGGTGCGGCATTTCGTAATCTTTTTGTTTTGACAAAGACTTTTTATGCAAAAGATATCCAAAAGGAGGCAAAGCAGAAGGAATATATGGAAAATTTAAAGGCTTATCATGAAAAACATCCCGATGAAGATTTTTCGGATGTGATGGAAGGCAAGAAAAAAAGGTATCCCGATCCGAAAGGACCGACAAGGAGTTAAACGATGAAACAAGCCAGACAGCTTTGCAAAGAAATGATAATAGGGTTGATCCTGTGGCTCATTCCTGTTTTACTGATATTGACGATAATTGCTCCAAATCATCTGGCGATGGCAGCCGGTGTTTTGACAGGCGGAGCGGTGGCAGCCGGTTTGCTCTGGCATATGTACCGGCATCTGGATATTGCTTTGGATATGGATGCAAAACATGCCCAGTCACATACACAGTTTGCAGCATTCAAAAGAATGTTTTTTGTCGGAGTGATCATGGCAGCAGCATTAGTCTTGCCGCAGTATGTGCATCCGATCGGTGTGGTATTTGGAATTATGGGGCTGAAGATCACGGCACTTATGTATCCGAAGCTTCATCCTGTTATTCAAAAGTACAGGAAAAAGAGACTGTAGTGATACGTTTTTTGTATCATCACAATATATCTGTGTTTCACAGAAAAAATAAAAGTAAAGGAAGGTGAGAGTGTGGGAAATGGCATCTTAGGTATGTCGCAAGGTCTGTTGGGAAGTAAGGCTCTTCTTGCCGGAGGCGGTGAGCAGGTAGACTTTTTTATTCACGGATATACGGATACGAAGTTTACCGTTTTTGGATGGGACATTTATCTGACGACGACTCATATTTCTATGATTATCGTTATTGCATCCATTCTTGTTTTTGCAATCTTTGCAAACCGGGCGATCAAGAAGGCTGATCCAAACAAAGTTCCGGGACCTTTTCTGAATGTGGTTGAACTGATCGTTGAGTCACTGGATGGAATGGTTGCCAGTTCAATGGGATCGAAGAAAGCATTGAAATTCAGAAACTATGTCAGTGCATTATTCTTTTTTATTCTGGTATGTAACTTATCCGGTTTACTCGGACTTCGTCCACCAACAGCAGATTACGGTGTTACATTTCCGTTGGCAGTAATGACATGGGTTTTGATCCAGTTTAACGGATTCAAATACCAGAAATTTGGTAAGATCAAAGCATTGTTTGAACCAATCTTTTTGTTCTTCCCGATGAACCTGATCAGTGAGTTTTCAACTCCGGTATCTATGTCGTTACGTCTGTTTGGTAACATTTTATCCGGAACCGTTATGATGGGACTGATCTATGGTCTTTTGCCAAGGGTACTTACTCTGGTATGGCCGGCAGCACTTCATGCGTATTTGGATGTATTTTCCGGAGCGATCCAGACATACGTTTTCTGTATGCTGACGATGTGTTTTGTTTCGGATGCGATAGGCGATGAAATATAATCCTGCTTCGCATAAAGAGCAGTGAGGAAACAGCTTAGGCAAAAGTATCCGGCTTTTTTGAAAGCAGGATGCAGGAAAGCATTTAAGAAAGTAAAATTTTTATTTTAAGGAGGATTTTAACATGAATATAACAAATGAAGGTTTAGTATTAATGGGTTCTGCTATTGGTGCAGGTCTTGCAGTTATCGCAGGTATCGGTCCCGGTGTTGGTCAGGGTATTGCCGCTGGTTATGGTGCTTCTGCCGTAGGACGTAATCCGGGCGCAAAAGGTGATATCATGTCAACTATGATCTTAGGTCAGGCGGTTGCAGAGACAACAGGTCTTTATGGTCTGGTTATTGCTTTGATCCTGTTATTCGCTAACCCACTTTACAGCAAATTAAAATAATAGCATCAAAAGACAGGGCATTGTGCTTTGTCGGGATGGAAAAAGTGGTTAGAAATACAGTAAAAAGTTAATAACAGAAGGGAGGCTATAAAGTGAGTGTAATGAAAGTGGCTTTAGCTGGCGATGCTTTAGGCAATTACATTTTCGGACTTGATCCACAGCTTCTGATCGATTCATTGATTACGTTGATCGCAATGTTTGCACTTTTCCTGCTTCTGTCATATCTGCTCTTTGTACCGGCAAGAAACTTATTGCAAAAGCGACAGGATGGCATCCGTGAACAGATGGAAACGGCTGCAAAAGAAAAGAGTGATGCGATCGCTTTTAAAGCAGAATATGAAAGCAAGCTTAAAAACGTGGACAAGGAGGCAGAAGAAATCCTTACGCAGACACGTAAAAAAGCGATGAAGAAAGAAAGCGAAATCGTAAACGAAGCAAAAGAAGAAGCTGTCAGAGTTCTTGATAGAGCAAATCGCGAAGTAGAACTTGAGAAGAGCAAAGTAAAAGATGAAGTCAAGCAGGAAATGATTTCTGTAGCTGCTGCAATGGCAGGAAAGATTGTTGCATCTTCTTTGGATGAGGATAAGCAGGCACAGCTGATAGCAGACACTTTGGAAGAAATGGGTGATGAGACATGGCTAAATTAGTTTCAAAAGTATATGGTGAAGCTTTATTTGAAGCGGCCATAGAAGCAGGCACAGTCGATTCCCTGATGGAAGAAGTGGATGCTGTGCTGGCAATATTTCGTGCAAATGAGGAATATATCAAACTCTTGAATCATCCTAAGATTCCGGTGGAGGAAAAAGTTGCACTTTTGGAAGAAGCATTTAAAGGAAAAGCTTCGAACCAATTGGTAGGACTTTTGACTGCAACCGTGGAAAAAGGCAGATTTGCAGAGATTGAAAATATTTTGGCATATTTTGAATCCAAGGTACTGGAATACAAAAAAATCGGTATTGCCCATGTAACATCAGCAAGTGCATTGACAGATCAGCAGAAAGAAGAAGTACAAAAGCGTTTACTCGAAACGACTTCTTATGAAAGCATACAGACTGAATATCAGGTTGATGCATCGCTGATCGGTGGCATTGTCATACAGATTGGTGACAGAGTTGTTGATGGCAGTATCCGGACACAGCTGGGGAACATGGCAAAAGAATTGTCAAAGATCCAGCTCGTGAAATAAAATATTAAGAAAGAAGGTGCAAGAATATCATGAATTTGAAACCTGAAGAGATCAGTTCTGTAATCAAAGAACAGATTAATAAATATAGTACCAAATTCGAAGTATCCGATACAGGTACTGTAATCCAGGTTGCCGATGGTATCGCACGTATCCATGGATTGGAAAAGGCGATGCAGGGCGAACTTCTTGAATTCCCAAATGAGATCTATGGTATGGTATTGAACCTCGAAGAAGACAACGTAGGTGCCGTTCTTTTAGGTGATCATAAAAACATTAACGAAGGTGATCTGGTTAAGACAACAGGTCGAGTAGTTGAGGTGCCTGTAGGTGACGCAATGCTTGGTCGTGTTGTCAATGCGTTAGGACAGCCTATCGACGGAAAAGGCCCTATCGAGACTGATAAGTTCCGTCAGATTGAACGAGTTGCATCCGGTGTTATTTCAAGAAAGTCAGTAGATACACCGTTGCAAACAGGTATTAAGGCGATTGACTCTATGGTGCCGATCGGAAGAGGACAGCGTGAGCTGATCATCGGCGACCGTCAGACAGGTAAGACCGCCATCGCAGTAGATACGATCATTAACCAGAAAGGTCAGAATGTGAAGTGTATTTATGTTGCGATCGGTCAGAAAGCATCTACCGTTGCATCTATCGTAAAGAAATTAGAAGAATATGGTGCAATGGATTATACTACTGTTGTAGCATCAACAGCAAGTGAATTAGCACCACTTCAGTACATTGCTCCATATTCCGGTTGTGCGATCGGTGAGGAATGGATGGAAGCAGGACAGGATGTTTTAGTAATTTACGATGACCTGACAAAGCATGCAGCAGCATATCGTACACTTGCATTGCTCTTAAAACGTCCACCAGGACGTGAAGCATATCCCGGAGATGTATTCTATTTACATTCCAGACTGCTTGAGCGTGCAGCGAGATTGTCTGACAAATTAGGTGGCGGCTCATTGACAGCATTACCGATCATTGAGACACAGGCAGGTGACGTATCTGCTTATATTCCTACAAACGTTATCTCTATCACAGATGGTCAGATCTACCTTGAGACAGAGATGTTTAACTCCGGATTCCGTCCGGCTGTTAATGCAGGTCTTTCCGTGTCCCGTGTAGGTGGTTCTGCACAGATCAAAGCAATGAAGAAGATTTCAGGTCCGATCCGTATTGAGCTTGCTCAGTACCGTGAGCTTGCGGCATTCTCGCAGTTTAGTTCTGATCTCGACCCTGAGACAAAGGCACAGCTTGCACAGGGTGAGCGTATCCGTGAGATCTTAAAGCAGGATCAGTACAAGCCTATGCCGGTAGAGAATGAAGTAATCATTATATATGCAGCAACTAAGAAATATCTGATCGATATTGAAATTAGTGACATTCTTGACTTTGAAAAAGGTCTTTTCGAATATATTGATACAAAATATCCTGAAGTACCGGAGAGCATCCGTACAACAGGTGAGATCAAAGAAGATATCGAAAAGAAACTGATCGAAGCGATCGAAGGATTTAAGGCAGAATTCACTAAGAACAAATAGAAAGAAATGGGGAAAAGCATATGGCCTCAATGAGAGATATCAAAAGACGTAAAGAAAGTGTGCAAAGCACAGGACAGATTACGAAGGCAATGAAACTCGTTTCTTCTGTCAAGCTGCAAAAAGCAAAGCTTGGGGCAGAAGTATCAAAGCCGTATTTTGATACAATGTATAATACAGTGGCAGGCATGATCGCAAAATCCGGTCAGATGTCACATCCATTTCTTCAAAAGAGCCGGTCGGACAGGAAAGCGGTCATTCTGATCACATCCAACCGAGGACTGGCAGGCGGATATAATTCCAATGTTGTTAAGCTGATCACGAAAGACGAACGTTTTTCGACAGAGAATACGGTGATCTATGCAGTAGGATCAAAAGGTCGCGATTCTATGGCGAGAGTCGGTTATGAAGTGGCTAAGGATTATTCAGAGGCTATGAATGAACCGATTTACAGCGATGCAACACTGATCGGCAAAGAAGTTTTAAGCCGGTTTGTCAAAGGAGAGATCGGAGAAATTTATCTTGCTTATACGATCTTTAAAAACACGGTCGTACAGATTCCGACTTTGACTAAGCTGTTACCGATCAATGCCGAAGACATCGTATCGGAAGAAGAAGATATATCAGAAAGTCCGATCGACAAGCTTACATTGATGAATTATGAACCGGAGCCGGAAGAAGCATTAAATGCGATCATTCCAAAATATATCAACAGTCTGATCTTTGGCGGACTGGTTGAATCTCATGCGAGTGAGAATGGAGCGCGTATGCAGGCAATGGATTCCGCAACAAGCAATGCAGAGGAAATGATCAGTGATTTGTCTTTGAAGTATAATAGAGCAAGACAGGCATCTATTACACAGGAATTAACAGAAATTATAGCAGGTGCAAGTGCTATTTCATAATGCTATTCATAAAGAAAAACTTTATGAAACACAGTTATAAGCAGCTGAAAATGTAAAGG
>ENA-ORIC01000764-ORIC01000764.1-human-gut-metagenome-genome-assembly--contig:-NODE-764-length-37192-cov-11.521864_pt1 | contig 37192 bp, 64 predicted proteins | sample MGYA00243023_ERZ508732 | MGnify/ENA primary metagenome ERZ508732 (study PRJEB26277, sample SAMN04329767) | human gut metagenome | biome: human-associated habitat | host: Homo sapiens | place: USA... | reverse complement strand
CTTAGGAACCAGTGTCAACGACGTGGGGGTTCGAGTCCCTTCATCCGCACCAGAGTAAGAAAAGAGAGATTCTAAAATCTCTCTTTTTTCTATAATTTAATGCAATTTTAATGCAACCCGATTTTATTTTCTTCAAAATAATTAAGTACTTTATCATCTTCTTGTCCTTCAAACTTATCGAACACACTAGCATATGTATCTAAAGTTGTCTGAATATTTTTGTGTCCTAACCTTTTTTGTAGAACTTTTATATTCATACCTGCTTCAATGCACCTTGTTGCATATGTATGTCTTAACATATGTGGATGAATATTACTTTTAATGCAATTAGTTGCATTAAATTTAGTTAAGAAGCTATGTACCATTCTGGGAGTAATGTTTTGAAAAATAAATTCAGAATTATTTGACTTTGGTATTGCTACAATAATTTCGTTTAGTATGTTATTGAGTGGTATTTGTCTAATAGAATTTTCAGTTTTTGTTTCGTTACCTATGATAACTTGACCGTTTTCGTCTTTAGTTAAACTTTGTTTGACATCAATATAATTATCAGTTATATTAGACCATTTTAATGCTAAAACCTCTCCAACTCGCATACCACTAAATAACATTAACAATATAATAGATTTATATAAGGACGTTTCGTTCGACAATGCCGAAATAAGCTTTTTTTCCTCATCAATGGATAAAGCTTCAACCCTTGATTGCTTTTGACTAGATTTGGGTTTTCGAGCCTCCTCGTATGTTATAGGATTTTTTAAAATATAATTTCTTTCAATGGCTCGTTTAAATGTTTGACCTAAAAGTTGATAAATCTTTTTTAGAGTAGAATCAGAATAATTTATATTATCATTTAAGAAGATTTTGATATCTTTAGCTGTTATTTCCTGAATAGGTGTCTTTCCAAAATCACTATGTTCTATAATTTGTAGAGTGTATTTTGCTCTATTGTAAGTGCTTGAACTAATCTGATTAGAATCTTTTTTATCTTCTACAATTTCTTTGGCTAAATCATAAAGAATAATATCGCTTTTTTCAATGAAAGTATCATTTTGAACATCAGCTAATGCTTTTGTCATCTTTTCTTTTACTTCTTTTCTAGTATTGCCATAAACTGATTTACGATTTAATTTGCCGTTATCTTTTCTTCCAGCAGAGAACTGACCAACCCATTTATTTAATTTTTCAGAGAAGTAAATAGTGCCTTCTCCATTGCCACGTTTAGCCATAACAAAACCTCCTAAACAAATTTTTGGTACTTGTCTAAGAGGTTCTATTGATATATAATAACAATAACCTACTTAAACAAGTAGTAACGGGGAGATAATATACAAACTTTGGTCGGGGAGTATATTATCTATTTTAATTTTATAAATATAATAAAAAAGTGGAGAGTTGCAATGAACTCTCCTAAATCTTCTTATGACCGTCATATTATTTACATAATATGAGGTTAAATCTTAATTAGATTATACAATATAATATGCTCATTGTCAAATATAATATACAAAAATTTTGAAAATTTGAAAATTTTTATAATTATTTCATATATAATTCTTTTATTTTATTATCAATTAAGTCAAGACTTGCATCAGACAACTTGATTTTAGACAATAAAGGATTTTTTAAAATTCGTTGTTTGCTAATTGTTGTTATTTGATGTGCTAAAGCAAAACTTCCATGTTTCATTTTATCTAATTCCGTTTGTGTTTTATCTAAAATTTCAAGTTTTTGAGCTATTTTCTTTAAATCTTCATTATTAGTAGTATTACTTAGCTCTGATATCTGTTTTCTAACAATGGAAAATTCAAGATTAAGCCTTTCTGCTAAAGAAATGTATAATTCATCTCCTAAATCTATACAAGTATTTGTATTATACTCTTTATTTTCTTTTGCAGAAGATAGAGGAATTACATTTAAAGTACCAGAATATAAATTATCATTTTTATTTATAACTACACAATAATGTAAGCCGCCAAGTTCATTTCCAACATTAAAGCCCAAATTTGCTTTAACAACATTTCCACGCTTAAAAATTTTTAGAGAACTTGGATTAAAAAATCTTTCATTATCATGATAATTAGAGAAATCTTTAATCCAATAAGCTAATAGATTACTTTTTTTATATTCTTTTAATTCAATATGTTTGTTGAAAGAGACATCTAACCTCTTTAGAGAACTATCCTTTCGTGCAATAGCTTCGCTTTTTTCTTCTCCAATAATTGTTTGATTTTCTATAATATTTTCTACTTCTTCATTTTCACTCATTTATTTCATCTCCATTTTACCGATGTACTTTCCAATTATCTTAATTGGTGTATCTTTCGTATATATTTGTGTTTGAAATGTAGGGTCATTGCTCATTGGTTCTAATACAACCACATCATTATTTTTAGTAAATTTCTTTAATGTAGCATCATATCCGTTTACAAGAACAACGGCTATATCTCCGTTTTCTACCCAATCAGCCTTGCGAATTAAAGCATACGCACCGTTCTTGATAATTTTATTCATACTTTCGCCGTTAACACGAAGAAAATAACATTCTTCTGGATCTACTATATTCATAAGGTTAGGGTCAAGAGGTAATCTTCCCTCGATACATTCTTCTGCCCAATTAGGTTCTCCAGCAGGTATTTGTCCGTAAACAGGGCACATATATATTTTATCAGATATATTAGACGTTTTTTCTGGATTTTTTATATCTGATTTACCTAATAAATAATCTATGCTACAATTAAATGTTTTTGCTAATTTATCTAAAACATCTATAGAAGGCATATTTTTATCATTTTCGTAATTAGCAATATTAGAACGAGAGGTTTCGATTTTTTTTGCTAGCTCTTCTTGAGTTAAACTATTGTCTTGTCTAATTTTTTTTAAAATATTTCCAAAGCTCATAAGTGTTCTCCTTTCTAGTAAATTATAACATTATATTGTCAGTTTTGCAAACAAATTCTATAAAAAAATAAAAAAATTTAAAAAAAGTATTGACAGTCAAACAAACATAGTATATAATGTCAGCAGAACGAACAAAGAGAGGTGATAAAATTGAGAACAAAGCTTATAGAAATTAGAACTAAAAAGGGTTACACACAAGAACAAATGGCAAATGAGCTAAACATTGCTAGAACAACATATACAGGATATGAAAAAGGAAATGTTGCTCCATCTCTAGAAGTAGCTCTAAATATAAAAAAAATATTAAACTATAAGAAAGACGATATTTTTTTAAATACAAATGTCAGTTAAACGGACAAAAAAGAAAGGAGATGAGAATATGCAAGAGAAAAAATCAACAAAAACATATGACGAATTGCCTGAAACAATAACACCATATGATTATGCAGATTGGCGAGGATGTGGAGAAAGTAAAGCGAGAGAGAAGTTTAACAGTAAAGATTTCCCACGAATTAAAGGAATGGGAGTAAAACAAATAGCTGACAAAAGAGCTGTTTTGCTGTACGAACTAGGACTAAAAGAAGAAGAAAAGCAAGAAGTTTTAAAAGAAATCGCAAGAAAAATTATATAGAAAGGAAACAAAAAGATGAAAAGATCAATAAAATTTATATTAAATTCAATAATTGGACTAGCTGTATTAGTAATATCAGCTTGTACAATATCAGGAATTGTTGATTACATAGCACGACATTCTGCAATAGGAATGGTATATGCTGTGATAATTATAACATTAATCGCTCTTATTAGAGCAGAAAGGAGATAGAAGCATGATAGAAAGAAAAAAGCATTTAAGAGAAGTAATTGAAACAAAATCAATGCAAATTCGTGCAAGAGAAAGTCTAATAGAAGATCAAAGAAAAGAAATTCACGAATGGCAAAAAGAAAATGAAGTATTACATCAAGAAAACAAAGAACTAAGATTCGATAATGAAGAACTTAGAGAATTGTTTAGCAAAGTAAAGAAATTAGCAGAAAGTAATAATTATGGCAATGAAAAAAGTATTTTAAACAAAATTAAAGAGCTAGTAAGTGACTTCGAAAACAATTACTAACTCGTAGAATCACAAATATATGAACTCCTGTATCTATTATACAGGAATTAGAAAGGAAAGTCAAATGGTAAAAGCAGTAGGAATTATAAGAAGATTAGATGATTTAGGAAGAATAGTTATTCCTAAAGAAATCAGAAAAAATTTAAAAATAGAAGATGGAGAGCCTCTTGAGATATTACAAGTAGGAAATAAAATTGAAGTTTCAAAACAAAAGTCAAATACTTGTGCAGAGTGTGGAAGCTTTATAGAAGACAGTTATAAATATTGTCCTAACTGTGGAAAGGAAATTAATATCAAATGAGTAGAGAGAAAGATTTAGAAGATATGCAAGAATTTGTAGACGAATATGCAAATATAAAGGAAAAATTAGAGGACTTACTAGATGATACAACTAACGAAGATTTAAAAGAAGAGTTAAATGAACTAATTAGTTCATTAGAAGAAGACTATGGAGAAAGAAAGCAAAACTTCATAGAAAGAATAAATGAGTTAGAGAATGAGGAAGAAGATTCGCTAGTAAAAGAATATTATTCAATGAGGTTATAAGGAGGAAAAAGAATGCAAGATTTAATAGTAGTAAAACAATTACCTCAAATAGAGGAACACTTAAAAGAGTTATCAATAGATATAGATAAAAAAGTTGAAAATGCAAAAAGTTTAATTTGTACAGAAGAAAATGTAAAAACGATAAAACAAGTAAGAGCAGATTTAAACAAAGAGTTTAAAGAAGTAGAGCAACAAAGAAAAATGGTAAAAGAGCAAATACTTGCACCGTATATGCAGTTTGAAGAGATTTATAAAACATATATATCAGATAAATATAAAGGTGCAGATAGCGACTTAAAAACTAAAATAGATACAACAGAAAATGAATTAAGAGCAAGAAAAGAACAGGAAACAAGAGATTATTTTGAAGAATATAAACAGAGCTTAAGTATTGATTTTATAAAATTTGAGGACGCAAAAATCAAAGCCGGATTAGCAGATAGTAAAACGTCACTAAAGAAACAAGCTAAAGACTTCATAGACAGAGTTAATACAGATTTGGCAACAATAATGTTACAAGAACATAAAGAAGAAATATTGGTTGAATATAAGCAAAATGGATATGTTTTAAGTACTGCAATAAGTACTGTCATAAACAGAACGAAGGCGGTAGAAGAAGCTAAAAGAAAACAAGAAGAACTAAAACAAAAACAATTAGAAGAAGCTCAAAGAATTGCAGATGAAAACATAAAAGCACAAACAGAAGCAACAAAACAAGCATTAGAAAATTTTAGAGTACCAGAACAAGAAGTTCTACAAGCACCAATAATAGAAGAAAAACAAGAAGAAATATTAACATTAAGATTTACAGTAAAAGGAACAAGAACAAAATTAAAAGCATTAAAAGAATTTTTAGTAAATGGAGGATATGAATATGAGTAATGAAGTTCAAAAAAATAATGAATTGATGGTCAAATTTGATATTGATGGCAATGAAATAAAGCTAACGCCAAGTATAGTACAAGAGTACATAGTAGGAACAGATGCAAAAATAACAAATCAAGAATTTAAGTTGTTTACAGAACTTTGTAAAGTTAGAAAATTAAATCCATTCTTAAGAGAAGCATATTTAATTAAATATAAAGCAGGAGTACCAGCACAATTAGTTGTAGGAAAAGACGCAATATTAAAGAGAGCAGTACTAAATTCAAATTATGACGGAATGGAAAGTGGAATAATAGTTCAAAAAGAAGATGGAAGTATAGAAGAAAGACAAGGGACATTTAGACTAGGTAATGAACAACTCGTAGGTGGTTGGGCTAGAGTATTTAGAAAAGACTGGACACATCCTACATATTCAAGTGTAAGTTTTAATGAAGTAGCACAAAAAACAGGACAAGGACAATTAAATTCAAACTGGGGAAGCAAAGGAGCAACAATGGTTGAGAAAGTTGCAAAAGTAAGAGCATTAAGAGAAACATTTGTTGAAGATTTAGCAGGAATGTATGAAGCAGAAGAAATGCAACAAGAAATTCCACAACAAGAGCCTATTGAGGTACAAGCTGAAATAGAAGAACAAACAGAAAATACAAAAGAGGTATCAATGAATGAACTATAAAATTATATCAAGTTGTAGCACAGGAAATGCAACAATAATAAAAGACATAATTTTAATAGATTGTGGAGTTACTTTTAAAAGGCTAGAGAAGTATTATAAACAGTTAAAAATAGTACTTCTCACGCATATACATTCAGACCACTTTAAAAAGGAAACAATTAAGAAATTGGCACAGGAAAGACCAACATTAAGATTTGCTTGTTGTGAATGGCTATTAAAACCACTATTGGAATGTGGAGTTGAAAGAAAGAACATAGATATACTTCAAATTGGCACGAGATACGATTATAAGCTATTTAAAATTGTACCAATTAAATTATATCATGATGTACCACAATGTGGTTATAGAGTGCTATTTGAAGATTATAAAGTAATTTATATGACAGATACAAAAACAGTTGAAGGAATAAGTGCTAAAAATTATGATTTGTATCTTGTTGAAGGTAATTACGATGAAGATGAGATAGAAGAAAGAATAAAAGAAAAACAACAAGACTGCAAATATGTATATGAATTTAGAGCAAAAGATAGTCATTTAAGTAAACAACAAGCAAGTGAATTTTTATTAAATAACATGGGAGAAAATTCGGAGTATGTATTAATGCATCAGCATGTAGAAAGGAGTTAAATATGGACTACGAAAAAATACGGAAGGATTTTAAAGAATTAATGCAAAGAACTAATAAAATGACAGAACTAGTAAAAACAAGTGGAGTATTAGATATTATGGCTGAGATTGAAAAGATGAATACAGAATATGAAGATTTACCATTTTAAGGGGGGTACTTACTATGGTAGGAACAGCAAACAAATTGATAACTTATTTAATAGAACAAGCAAGAGATAAACAATTTGAGATAAAAGAATATAGACCTAAAAGGAGTTTAGACAGTAATGCTTATTGCTGGGTGCTATGTGACAAGATAGCAAAAGAATTAAGTAAAGATGGAACAATTATAACAAAAGAAAAGATATATCAAGATGCAATATTACAAATTGGAACATTTGAATCAATGATAGTTGAAGAAAAGGCATTTGAGAACTTTAAGAGAATATGGCAAAAACAAGGACTAGGCTTTTTAATTCAAGAAGTGAGCAGAAAAGATAAATGTGTAAAAGTACATTGCTATTATGGTAGTTCAACTTATGACAGCAAAGAAATGAGTTTACTAATAAATTTATTAGTTGAATTAGCAAAAAGTTTGAATATAGAAACAAAATCAGATGCAGAAATAAATAGTTTATTAGAAAGTTGGGGTAAACATGAGCAAAAGAAGCAAAGCTTGTGAAATATCACAAAAGGTTAAAGAGAATGTATGGCATAGAGATAATCATAGTTGCATTATTTGTGGAAAATATGTTGATAAGAGTTATGCAAATGCTCATTTTATAAAAAGGTCACAACGGTGGCCTAGGCATAGAAGAAAATATAGTTACATTGTGCCGAGAATGCCATTATAAAGAAGATTTTGGTCAAGACAGTAAAGTATATAAATGTTTAATAGAAAAACATTTAAAAGGCATTTATGGAACAAATTGGAACAAAGAAAAATTAATTTATAAAAAATATTAAGAAAGGTGGGAGATGATTGGAAAACGAAACATGGATTAAGTTGTATCGTAAATTACTAGTATCTCCCATTTTTGAAAACGAAAAAGCATTGAAAGTTTGGATTTGGTGTATGCTAAAGGCTACGCATATAAAAAGAGATCAATTAGTAGGAAAGCAAATAGTACATTTAGAAAAGGGGCAGTTTGTAACTGGGAGAAAAAAAGCAAGTGATGAATTAAGGATGAAAGATAGAACAGTGTATGATTATTTTAAATTACTTGAAGAGCTACATATGATTAGTATAAATTCCAACAACAAATTTTCAGTTATAACCGTTGAAAAATGGGAAGAGTATCAAGGAATTAAACAACAAGACAACAATGAAACAACAACAAATCAACAACAAATCAACACAAACAAGAATGATAAGAATATATATTTATATTTATTTAATAAATATAAGGTCGAAAATCGAAGAAGTTTTTCAGAGTATATGAAAAAAACAAAAGCATTAAGAGAAGACGAAAAATGGGATTTACTTACTAAAGAAGAACAAACAAGATTAATGAGTGAAATATAAAGAAATATAAAGGAGAGTGAAAACAAATGAATATAATAACACAAACTACAAGACAAATGAGTTTTGATGATATACAAGATAAGGCAAAAATAAGATACATACAGATATTGAATAGATTGGACAAGCCTAAAACGGCAAAAGAGTTGGCTGTGGAGCTATTTGATTTAGGGTTTATTCCTAGCACGGAAAGGAACTACACCGCACCACGCTTGTCAGAGTTAGAAGATATGGGAATGGTTAAAGCGATAGATAAAAGGAAATGTGAGTATACAGGGAAAACAGTAGCTGTTTACGAAAGAACACTGAAGGGATTTGAAGCTTTGAACATGAATCACATTCCAAAGATTAATCGGAGGTAGCTATGTTGATTAAAACTAATTTACGCGAAATATTAAAAAATATGATTGATGGTAATGTGCAGATCACAGACAATTCGGTATGTGGTAAATGTAGCAAATGTGGAGAGTGTTGTAGTTGCTTTTTGCCAATAAGTCAAAATGAGGCAGATATAATTCAAAAGTATGTTATAGAACATCAAGTTAAACCTCAAAAGAAGTTATTGGTTATGGAAAATAGACTAACATGTCCCTACTACGATGGCAAAAAATGTTTAATATACGAGGTCAGACCTTTAATTTGTAAAGAATTTTATTGTTATAAAAAGCCATCTGCAGAACTAGCTCAAAAATTTTCAAAAGATGTATATATTCCAGTAAATATGTGGGGAATAGCAAACGAAATAGATAAATATTTTAGGAGGCGTCAATGAAAAAAATAAAATTAAATTATACAAAACAAGGATATTCATACATTAAATGCACAATAGAAGACTGTCTAGATTGGGGTGGATTAGCAATATGTGATGATTGTTGTAAAACAATGCAAGATGATGTTTATCTGATTTTTGTACTAGGAAGAGCCTATTGCCCTGAATGCTTTAAAAAATGGAAAAACAGAGCAAAAAGACATACAGAAGATTTGCAGTTGCAAGAAGAAAGACAAAAACAATGGTATAAGGCTTATGGCTTTGATATAGAGGAATAAGATATGAGTTATCCACAATTAACTCGGTATCTGTGCAAAAGCACTGAGATATGGACTATGTAGACGGATGTCAGCAATTAGAAAACATTTATTTTCGAGGAGTTAAACAGTGCAAGTATGTTACAGGTACCGAAAGGGAACAAATTAAATTAGAGTTAGATAAACAGGAGAGAATATGGAAATAGAAGATATTTTAAAATACACATTAACACTCTTTCAAGATATAGATAAAAGACTATCAGAGTTAAGAAATCAACAAAGTATTTGGGATATTAAACAAGATGAGCTACTGCATTATATAGAAAATCACAATATAGATGCAGTTAGATCATGTAAAATAGTAAAGCAATTGAAATATGTAAGGGGAGAAAGAAGAAAAGTAAAAGATGAAATAGATGTAGTAGTGTCATTGAAAAATACTTTTATTGATAAATATAAAAACAAGTTTATAGAAAAAGATTTAATACAAGCATTGAAAAATTTAAAAGAATTAGAACAAAGGAAAAATAATCCTAAATATACATATCAGTATTTAACTGAAGAATTGGAGATGAAAGATGAGATATAAATTTGAAATCTATGAAAAAGCAATAGGAAAAGAAAGGCCAAGATATAGTGCTAAAACTCATAGAATGTACACACCAACTAGGACAAGCACTTTTGAAGAGAAAGTAAAAAGTGCTTTCCTAGAAAAATACAACATAGAGATAGCCCCAACAGAAAAGTCATTAGAAGCAATAATTAAAGTATATTTTGAAATACCTAAAAGTTTCAACAAAAAGAAAAGAACTTCGTTGATGTATACTCCGTACGACAAAAGACCAGACTGCGATAATCTAGCCAAGTCAATATTAGATGCATTGAATGGGTTAGCTTACAAAGATGACAAACAAATTACATATTTATCAATTGAAAAATTGTACGGAGAAGAAAATAAAATAGAAGTGGATTTGGAGGAAATATGCGAATACCAAAAATAATTAGCAGAGAACGGACACGAATACATATTTGTACAGCAATGTAACGATAACATTTATTTGTATAAAGAAATGTTGCATCGGATACAAAGAATGCTTCAGTAGAGATGAGTTAAAATCAGTTGAAAAGAGAAATAAAAGGGGGCGACCACCAAAGTATGAGCAAAAATAAAAGTGCTAGACAAGAACTAGAAAGACTATACGGCAAAGAATGTTTTATAGACAAATTACATTTAAGAGAAGAAACACAAAAAAGGTACACAGGAAAAGGTCAATTTAAGCGAATGAAACAGCTTACATATCATCACATAAAAATGAGAAAAGATGGAGGAAAGGCTACAATTGAAAACGGAGCGTTGTTATCAACAGAAAATCACGCGTGGTTCCATAAACAAACACCAGAAAAACAAGCAGAAATGAATAAAGCATTTCAACAATATAAGATGTCTATTGCTGTAATAACAACTGCAGGAGTACAGCAAGTAAAAGAAATTAAGTTTGATATGAGTGACTTCATAACAATACCATTAGAAAAAAATCGAGAAACAACTAAACAGCGTAGAGCAAGGGAAAAAAGAGAATTAAGAAAAGAAATGGAGGAAATAGAACTATGAATAAGAAAGACATTATAGATGCAATAGTAATAGCACTATTTATATTGATATTAGCAATATATGATGTGTATATAAGTGCAGACAACGAACTGAAGAGCAATAAAATAAATGAACTAACGAACAAAGTAGAGCAACAGACAGAGCTTATAGATGCTCTGCAACAATAGGAGGTTTATATGGAAGATAAAATTGAAGTAAATGAATATGTGAGAACAAAAGATGGAAAAATTGATAAAGTTATAAATTCTAATTTTTATATGAGTATATATGTAGAATGTGAAAAGGGACTTTGTTTAATAGAGAGCATAGTAAAACATAGCAAACAACTAATAGATTTAATAGAATGTGGAGACTATGTAAATGGAAGAAAAGTAAAACATATTGGTATGTTTGAAGGATTTCCAGATTATCCAAAATTAATATTTGTTGATGAAACACATTTAATACCAGACGATACTTGTGAAAATGAGGACATTAAAACAATACTAACAAAAGAAAGCTATATGGCTAATTGCTATAAAGTAGGAGGAGAAGATGAATAAATATAAAAAGGTAACTAAAGAAGAAGTCCTTGAAATGTTTTATAATTTACAAACTAAATTTTGGAAAGCAGGTTGTTGGGTAGAAGGAATTTCGACAGAATTTTTAGCACATAAAATGGGAACATCTACATACCAGATAAGAAAAGCCTATAAGCAATTAGCAAAAGAAGGACACATAAAATTAGAGAAAGTTCCAACTGCTTTTGAGGAATATGATAATGGTTTATATTGTGAATCAATTCCATATTTATTTTGCAATGTTTATACTTTAACCAATAAAACTAGGGACAAATTTGAAAATTTAGGAGGAGGAGAATAGATATGCTAAGAATTTTTTTTCAATATATATATTTATTAAATAAAATTAGAAAATCAAAAATGAAAGGATATGAAGGAATCCAAGTTCTTTTAATATACCCAATAAATAAAAAAAGATTAGAGGAAAATGGTTACTCTGTATATGAACCAAATTTATTTAGAAATTATTATGTGATAAGGTGGGTAGATTAGATATGTTAAAAAGATATTGTGATATATGTAAAGTTGAATTAGATAAAGATGAAGAAGTAAAAGAAGTTAAATTGCCTAATAAGAATTTAAAAGTATGTATAAGTTGTTTGAAGGCATTAGAACAACACATAAAAACTGAAAGTAATAATTTTAAAATCGAAACTATTAGATATGAAAAAGGCTATGCAGACAAATGGGAGGAGATATGTTAAAAAATAAGATGTGTTATACGATTTAATCAAAGCAAATTTAGTGGTAAAGGAGTAAATAAGAGATGAAGTGGAAAAAAGAAAAGCCTATTAAAGGTGGATTCGGAGGATGTTTACATTGTGGTTACCAATATGATATTGCACCAGAAGAAATGCTGATAGCGGTAGGATTTGGAGTTGCAACAGTAACTAAAAACGGAAAAGAAATTTATAATGAAAATTCAATAAAAAATGAAAGTGATTTATGGACTCTTAAGGAAGCTGAGGAAGAAGCATTAAAAGATGAAGATAATGATTGGAGAATACATTTAGTTGCACCATTAAGTGAAAGACACTATCAAAGGCAAGATAAAAACAAGTGGGTACTTTATGAAAAAGGTCAAGGATTTGCATAGAAAAATTAGAGAGGAGTAAATGAGATATGAGAAAAATAATTCAAACAATAAAACTTAGAAAACTAAAAACAGAATTTAATAAAGAAATTATTGAGGCTCAAAATGAAAACGAATTTTTAGTGTGGTTTAAAGATGGTACTTGTAAAGAAGTTAATTTTAAAGATGATTTAATAAATATATTAAGTAAAGACCACATAAAGCCAATAAAATATATATTTAGTATGGCAGATAGAATTATAGTTGATAGAGACATATTAATAAATCAAGAAGGAGGTGTTTTAAGTGAAAGAAAAGACGAAAGATGAAAAAATATATTTTAAGTGTCCAAAATGCAAAAAAATAATCGAAAGGTCGAAGGATAACCCTTTTATAAAATGGAAATTTTTACATTTATTTTGTGAGAGTTATTGCGAAAAACATGGAGAAGAAGTATTGATGAGGAGGTGTTTTAAGTGAAAGAAAATAGTATAGAGAAAAAATTAGAAAATATACAAAATGTAAACCTTATAACTTTATTAAGGCAATTTAAAAAAGAAGGGGTACAAAATTTTATAGTATTAAGAAGAAGTAATTTTGATGAAATTTTATCAGATTATAAAAGAGTATTAAAAGAGAATGAAATATATAAGAAAAATTCTGAAATTATGTCAAAAGAAAATTTAAGTACAGCAAAACAATTAAAAGTAGAAATAAAAGAAAATTTTAGGTTGAAAAATCAATTAGAAAATAATCGAAAAGAATATCAAGAAACATATAAAGATGTTAGAGAAGAATTGAAAGAGCTGAAAAAAGAGAATGAAGAATTAAAAATAATAAAATCTGCAATACAAACATTACAAATAAATTCGCTTGAAGAAGAAAAGTATATTGTAATATCAAAGGGTAGTTTTTTAGGCGGAAGTTACAAGCATTTATTAGATGATTATATTCCAGTTCAAAAAGTAAAAGACATAATAGACAGAATTGATTACGATATAAAAAAGACCAAAGAAATAATATCTAACAATTCGAATATTTATACAAGTGACCGAAGAAATGATTATCAAATAGTAAGATTAAGAGCAATGAACACAAAATCTTTAGATATAAAAAAGAGATTACAAGAATTACTAGAAAGTGAGGAATAACAATGCCAGAAAAAGAAACAAGAGAACAAAAATATAGAAGAATAAATGATTTATATAATAAATTCTCGTTCTTATTCTTTCAGACTACTCATGAAGCTGGATGGCAAGACGAACTAAATAGTACTATTGTAGAACTTAGACGAGAATTAAGAAATTTTTAAGGAGGAAACGAATGAACAGAGAAGATTTGAAGAGCTACAGACATAATCAAGAATGGATTAAAGGAAGAATAGAGTATATAGAACAGTATAAAACAAGCATAAATAGACTAAACAGTGTGTTGTCAGATATGCCGAAAGGAAGTAGAGAAGTTCAAGATAGTGAAGCGGAAAAATTAGCAGTATTAATGGACAGCATAAATGATTTGCTCGATAAAGTAAACGAAGTAAATAAAAGACAAACACAGATTTTAGAACAATTAGACAAGGTAAAACAACCATATAAAAATATACTAGATAAATATTATATACAAGGAAAAAGTTTAGTAGTTATTGCAGCAGAAATGGGTTACAACTATGAACATATAAAAAGATTGCACGGAATAGCTTTAAATATTTTTGATAAAATACAATAATGCTACCAAATGCTACTGAATGCTACCACAAAAAGTGCTATAATAGTATCGTGGATACATAAGTAAGACTATATAAACAGAAAAGAGCTAACAAAAAGTTAGCTCTTTCGACGTATTTCGACAACATTTACAAAATAAATCATATATAATATCTCTGAGAAAGGGGGTGTTATGTATGAGAAAGTGCGATGTTTGTGGAAAAAATAAAGCTGTATATGAAGTATATGGAACAAATAAAAAAATATGTAATGATTGCAAGGGAAATTTTTTTGTCTGTCCTGGATGCGGAACCATATACGAGCAAAACGACTATGAAAATGGTGACAATAATGGATTTTGCAGAAGAAAATGTGCTAATAAAGGATAAAAACAAAGAGCTTATCAAAAGATAGGCTCTATTATTTATGCTATTAACTAATACTAGATAAAGTTAATATATATGTTGCTACTAGGCAATTCTCCTTTAAGAATATATAAAAGGCAATTCTAGTTAAGCCTTTAGATGTACAGTAAACAGTGATATAACATAGAATGCAGATTGACAATATAAGTCGATTAATTTTAGATTGCAATATTCTATAACTATATCATTGTTTAGTGTGTATTAAATAACGAAAGAGGTGTTGTTATGACTAACGAAGAAAGATATGAAAAGTATATAGACGAGAATTGCAAATATTGCAAGAATAGATGTAATAATGAAGATCTATGTGAAATACGAATATTTGTATGTAATGATATCATAACAACAAAATGTGTGTATTATGAAAGAGAAAATTAATTACGAAAACTGTATGAAATATAAGTGTGAACAATGCAAATACAATGTACAATGTGAAAAGGAAGAGAAAAGATATGAAATTCAAAATAAATGGGAACATAGATAAGTGTTATTGAGAGACAAAGATAAAGACAAACAAAGTAGGTGAGCGAGGTGGCAAAGTATAATTGGAAGCAGTTAGAAAAAGATTATATATTAGGTGATTATAAATCGGTAAGTAGCTTCTTAAAAGATAAAGGAATAAAACAAAATGGAAGTACCAAAAAGAGTACAAAAGGATGGAAAGAAAAAAAGGTACTAAAAGAGGACAAAAAAAGTACTAAAGTAATAGAAAAAGTACTTGAAAAGGAATCAGAAAAAGAAGCTAATAAAATAATAAAAGTAAAAGATGTAGCAAATGACTTATTAAGTAAAATAGTACAAGCTAATAATGAACTTAATATGCATATAGCAAGAAACAAGAAAAAGACAAAAACAGTAGAATATGACTATAAATGCAATAAGCCAAGCAAAGAAGTAATAAACGAAGAGGAAGAAATAAAATCATATATAGACATTATAGATAGAAAAGGACTAAAAGAACTCACATCTGCACTAAAAGATTTGAATGATATATTAGACCCTAAAGAGGATGATGAAGAAGAAGACAATTCATTTATAGAGGCATTAAATAATAAGACGGAGGACATTTGGAGTGAAGAAGAGAAACAAAGCTAATTTCAAATGGAAGCCGATGTCTAATAAACAACAAAAAGTATTTACTTGGTGGAATGACAATTCTCCAATGAAAGATAAAGACGGAATAATAGCAGATGGAGCAGTAAGAAGCGGTAAGACTGTTAGCATGGCACCAAGTTTTGTAATGTGGGCTATGGAAAAATATGACGAATGTGACTTTGCCATATGTGGAAAAACAATCGGTTCATTGAATAGAAATGTAATAAACACATTAAAGAAACAACTACATTCTTTAAAATATAAATATGAACATAAAAGAAGTGAAAATCTAATAATAGTTAGTAAAAATGGTAAGACTAACTATTTTTATTTATTTGGAGGAAAAGATGAAGCAAGCCAAGATTTAATTCAAGGTATGACATTAGCTGGAATATTCTTTGACGAAGTAGCTTTAATGCCACAATCATTTGTAGAGCAAGGTATAGCAAGATTAAGCGTAGAAGGTGCAAAGTTCTGGTTTAATTGTAATCCTAAGAATCCAAACCATTGGTTTAAATTGGAGTACATAGATAAGATTAAAGAGAAGAATATCCTATATTTACATTTTACTATGGATGACAATTTAACATTGTCTGAAGCTGTCAAAGAAAGATATAAGAGAATGTTTGTAGGAGTATTCTACAAGAGGAATATTCTTGGATTGTGGGTAACAGCAGAAGGCTCTATTTATACTGTTTATAGTGATAACAAAGAAGCTTATTATACAGAAAGTCCTGATTTTGACACCATTCAAATTGGAATAGATTTTGGTGGAAATGGCTCAGCACATACATTTGTTGCAAGCGGAATAAAGAATAATTATTCAAAGCTTACAGCATTAATGTCTGAAAGAATAGAAGCAACAGGTATGACACCTCAACAGTTATATAAAGCTATAGATCTGTTTATTGAGAGAGTTCAAAACAAATATGGACAAGTTAGTACAATATATCCAGATAGCGCAGAACAAACACTAATAAATGGAATAAAAACAATGGTGTCAATTAAATATCCACACATAACTATTAGGAACAGTATAAAGAACGAAATAATTGATAGAATTAGATGCACGACAAGTTTAATGGCAAGTTTCAGGTTCTTTATGACACACGATTGCAAAACGTTAGAATTAGCTTTTGAAAATGCAGTATATAGTGATAAGCCAAAAGAGCAAGGAAAAGATGAGAGACTAGACGATGGCACATCTGATATAGACACACTAGATGCATTTGAATACAGCTGGGAAAAATATTTAAGACAGTATAGCAGAGTTGCATAGGAGGGCACAATGTTTGAAAGAATAGTAAATTTTATTAAAGGAGCAATAAATAAGATGTTTAATACAACAGACATAGCAAAAGATTTTAATATAGATATATCGACAAGCGATGAAGTATTGTCTGCTATCGAAAGATGGTCAAACATATACAACGGTAGAGCACCTTGGCTAAATGAAGAGGTTAAGTCACTTCATGTTGCGAAGACAATATGTGAGAAAGTTGCAAAGGCTGTAACAATAGAACTTAAAACAAAAGTTGATGATAAAGAAATAGATAAGATATATCAGAGATTCATTAAAAATATAAGAACTAATACAGAATACGCTCTAGGAAAAGGTGGAATGTTTTTTAAACCGTTTTATAGTAATGGAAAATTTAAGATTAGTTGTATTCAAGCAGATAAATTTATACCTACTAAATTTGATAGCACTGGCGAATTGCTAGGCGCTATTTTTATTGACCAAATTACTAGAGGAAAAGATGTTTATACTAGACTTGAATATCAGGAATTAAATGATACAACACTTATAGTCAAGAACAAAGCATATAAAACTACAGTACATAATTCTAATATATTAGGCAATCAAATAGCACTTTCACAAGTACAAGATTGGGCTAATATTCAAGAAGAAATACAAATAAATGATGTTAACAGATTATTGGGTGGGTATTTCAAAATACCTATTGCGAACCCAGTCGATAATACTAGTCCAGTCGGAGTTGCAATATTTGCAAATGCAATTGGCACATTAGAAGAAATAGATAAACAATTTAGTAGAACTTTATGGGAATATGAAGGTTCTGAACTTGCAATTGATGTTGATGCAACAGCATTTATGAAAGATGAAAATGGCAATGATAAATTACCACAAGGCAAAAATAGATTGTATCGAAAACTTGATTTTGGGGACGAAAAAATATGGAATGTATTTAGCCCACCAATAAGAGATACAGCACTATTCAATGGATTGAATGAATGGCTAAGACAATGTGAAAGCCAATGTGGATTAGCATTTGGAACTATTTCAAAAATAGAAAATATAGAAAAAACAGCTACTGAAATAAAATCAAGTAAGCAAGATTACTATGTAACGGTTTCAGACATACAAGGAGCATTGCAAACAGCATTAGAAGATTTGATTTATAGCATTGATGTTTTGATGAGCTTATATGGTATAAAACACAAAGTAGGAGCAACAGCAAGTTTTGATTGGGACGACAGCATTCTGGTTGATAGTGAAAAGAAACAATCACAAGCCTTAGTTGAAAGAAATGCAAAATTGATAGATGACATAGAATACTTTGTACAAACAAGAGATTATTCAGAAGAAGAGGCAACAGAGTATGTGAATAAAATACGAGAACGAAGCAAAGAACAAATACCAAATGAAGAACTAGAGGAATAGTTTATGTTAGAAGATAAAATACAAAGTGCAATCAAACCTATTTTAAGTATATATTCTAAAATAGAATTAGAGCTAATAGAAAAAATTGCAGAGCATTTTAAAATAAATGAAGAATTTATTAATAGCGATTATTGGTATTTTGAAAAACTAAAAGAACTTGGAGGCCTAAACAATGAAACATTAAAGCTATTAGAAGAATATACAGGGAAAACAAGGCAAGAATTATTAAAAGCAATGAAAAATATAGGCATAAGTTCTATACCTGTTGACCAATTAAATATAGCAACACAAAAAAATGCTTTATTGAATCCAGAAGCAATAATAAATAGTACAAATATACAAAACATAATACAATATAGTTATGATGAAATAGAAAAATCATTCTTAAATCTAAACAAAACTATACAAGAACAAGTAAGAAAAACGTATACGGACATAATAACAGAGACATACATAAAAACAAATGCTGGGGTATGTAGTTACCAAGAAGCAATATTAGAGAGTTTAGACAAGCTAGGAGATAAAGGAATATCTATACTTACCTATCAAAATAAAAATGGCAATATAAAGAATTATGACGTTGTAGGAACAGTAAGAAGAGATTTGTTAGTTGCAACGAGAGGTTTGGCTGGTAAAGTAAATGAAGAAGTAATAAAGGAAAGTGGAAATCACATTGTAAGAGTTACTAATCACTTTGGTGCAAGAACTGGCGATGGTGAAAAAGACTATACAAATCATGCATGGTGGCAAGAATTACAATTCTTCTGCTGGAACTATGATGGAAAGGCCACAGAAGAAGAAAAGAAATTTCCTGATTTTATGGAACATTGCAATTATGGAGACGTTCAAGGAATAGTAGGCATTAACTGTAAACACTTATTTACAGTTTGGTATGGCTCTACCAAAAAAGAAAATTTAGGTTTTACATATGATGAAAATAAAGAAGAATATGAAAAATCACAGAAACAAAGATATTTAGAAAATGGCATTCGCAAATGGAAAAGAAAACAAGTGATTGCAAACAAAATACAAGACGAAGAAGGCTATAAAAAGTCAAGTATAAAAACTAAAGAATGGCAAGATAAATTAAATACATTTACAGAAGAAAACAAATTAAAGAGAGATTATACAAGAGAACATATAAAAGGATATAAAGATGTAAAAATAAAAAATGAGGATAACAAATATATAGATATAACCGAAGAAACTTTAAGTAAAGGTAAACAAAAATATAAATTAACAGAACAGCAATATTATATTGATGAAGATGGGAATAGGTATAATGTAGATAATAAATATGTAATATTAAAGCCAACCGAAAGAGAAAAAGAAATAGCTAATATGTTAGGAGAGCTATATGGTGGAAAAATAAAAATAATACCAAGAGTGAATGAGCCTAAAAACATAAAAACACCTGATTACATAGTAAAAAATAGAAGATATGATCTAAAACAAATTAGTGGCAATGGAAAATATGTAATACAAGGAAACCTAAAAGGAAAACAAAAACAAGCTGATAACTTTGTCATAGATATAACAAAATCAGAAATGAGCATAGATGAAGCTATTAGACAAATAGAGAATATTTATAATTCAAAACATTTCTTGTGGCTAGATAGAATAATTTTGCTTAAAGATAAAGAGTTTTTAAAGATATTTAAGAGAAAATAGAAAGAAGTCAACTGCGAACCTAGAGGTTCTCAACTGACTTCTTTTAATAATATTATTAACTTAATTATACTATAAATTAGGATAATAATCAATAGTTTATTCAAGAAATTGTAAAATATTCATTGTCCGAAATGACGATAAACTATAAATAAGATAATTAGTAGACTTTCAAATATGAAGGTCTATTATTTATATCCAAAATCGACTATATGCAGGTCGTGAACAAGTGCATAACTACACCGTGATGAAAAACACGTAAAAGTTCGTAGTAGGAGAAAGGAATAATATGAAAAGAAAATTTTTAGAGGATTTAGGACTTGAAACAGATACCATTGAAAAAATAATGGCAGAAGCAGGGAAAGATGTTACATCTTTAAAGGCAAGAGTAGATGACTTAACAGAACAAATAAATGTTAAAGACACTACTATTTCAGAAAAGAATAACAAAATAGCTGAACTTGAAAAAGTAGACGTCGAAGCTATTAAGAATGCTGAGTATGAAAGAGGCAAGACAGAAGGTTCTAAAGAAATTGAAATTTTCAAGAAACAAAATGCTTTAGACAAAGCTTTATCTAAGTATAAAGCCAAAGATACTAGTATTTTAAGTAAAATGCTAGATATGGAAAAGGTTAAATATAATGACAAATTTGAAATCGTAGAAGGATTAGAGGACCAAATAAACTCTATCAAAGAAAGTCACGATTATTTATTTGACAATGATAAAACCTTACCAACATTTTCAGGACCTACTCCAGGTCCACAAAGTAAAGTAAGTGGAGACCCAAATCAAATGGACTACAACACATACAAACAATGGAGAAAACAAAATAATTAAAAAGAAAGAGGAATGAAATATGGGAAATCAAATATTAACACCACAAATAATTGCAAATGAAGCATTAATGGTATTGGAATCAAATTTAACTATGGCTAATTTAGTTCATAGAGATTATTCAAAGGAGTTCGTACAAGTAGGCGATACTATAACAGTAAGAAAACCAAGCAAATTTGTTGCTAAGAACTTTATAGGAGAAACAGAGGAGCAAAACTTATCAGAAGGTTCTGTTCCTGTTAAACTAGACAGATATAGAGACGTTACAATTCCTGTAACATCAAAAGAAATGACATTAGACATAAAAGACTTTAGTGAGCAAGTAATAACGCCAGCATTAAGTGCAATCGCTCAAGCTGTAGATGTTGACTTGTTAACAGTAGGAATTGAAAAAGCTGGTTCTAAAGTATCTGTATCAGCAACACCAGTTATAGGAGATATTGCTAATGTTGCAAAAGCATTAGATAAAAAGAAAGCCCCAAGAGATAACAATAGAAATCTAGTTTTATCTGTAGATACTTTATATAAATACAATACTTTAGATAACTTTGCTAAAGCATGTTACAAAGGAGATAGTGAAGCTCTAAAAGAAGCTGAAATCGGAAAAGTGTATACAATGAACTCATTTATGAGTCAAAATACACCAGAAAATGCTTCAGCAACAGCTGGAACTGCTACTGCTTACAAAGTAAAATGCACAAAAGGTGCTACTCAATTTACTGTATCAGATGGTAGTGCAAAAGCTGGCACAATTAAAGCAGGAGACAAGTTAATTGTAAATGGTTACTTGTTTGAAGTAGCAGAAGACGTTACTTTAGCAGAGGGTGCAGGAACACTAAAAGTAACTGAAAAAATACCATTTGCAATTGAAACACCTGTAAGTGCAATGCTTATAAATAAAGCTCACTCTTTAGGCTTCCATAGAAATGGACTAGCTTTAGTAACTAGACAACTAGAATTACCACAAGGAGCAGCTAAAGCAGCGATTGCTTCAGCAAACGGATTAGCTGTTAGAGTTGTATTCGATTACGATTCTAAAACAAAAACTGACAAAGTTTCTTTTGACATTATCTATGGTGTAAAAGACTTAGACGATGATTTATTAGTAGACTTTGCATAGAAAGGATATAAGGGCATGACAAATTATACTGATTATAGTTTTTATAAAAACACATATAAGGGCAACATGCCCGAAATTGATTTTAATAAAATAATAGCAAGAGCAAGTTACGAAGTACAAAAAAACATCTTTAATAGAGATATAAAAGGCTACGAAGATGAAGTACAAATGGCAACTTGCTCCGTTGCTGATATATTATTTAAAATCGAGCAATTAGAGAATAAAAAAGATGCAATATTATCAAATAAATGTCTAAAGAGTGAAAGTGTTGGAGATTATTCAAGAACATTTGAAACTTTAGGTATAGATAATATTGATATAGAAATTTCTAACCAAAAAGAGAAAATTAAGGAAGAATTAAAAAGATACTTATTATGCACAGGCTTATTGTATAGAGGTGTTTAGTATGGAAGATATGTTTGATAAAGATATAAGTGTAATAAATAAATATATTGATAAAGAACACAAAACACAATATAAGGTAAGCTTTGTAAAAGGATTTTGGAGTTCTAATGATGGGATATCTATAAATGGTACCCAACTAACTAAAAATGATGGGTTATCTGCAAGAATACTAATAAATGATGGTAGAAATGAAATATATCAAAAGCCAGATGACTTTAAAAGAGAGCAGAAAACATGGACGTTACAAAATGATGATTACCTAGTAAAAGGCAAGGTAGAAAATTTTACTACTATAACTAAATTACTAGAAGATTATCAAGAAGTAATAAAAATTACGAATATTGCTATTAAAGATTATGGTTCAGAAGATATGTGGCACTTTTCTATAACAGGATCTTAATATGAAAGTAGATTATATAGTAGCTTTTAGTGGTATTCAAAAACAACAAATAATAGACAAATATGGTCTTGAAGGTGGAAGAACACAGAAAGTTATTGATAGTTCATTTATGGGATATATGGACAAGTATATGCCTATGGATAGTGGACAAATGATAACAAATATGTATTCATCTACAAAAGTAGGCTCTGGCGAGATAAATGTAAATACACCATGCGCACATTATCAACACGAAGGCGAGAAATATGTTGACCCTAAATATAAAATAGGAGCTTTCCACGACCCAGTGAGTGGGAGATATTGGAGTAGACCTGGAATTAAGAAAGTTCCGAGTGGACAAAAACTTAATTACCATGGGGGAGCATTAAGAGGAGACCACTTCGTAGAACGTATGTTGTCGGACCATTTTGAAGACATACTAAATGCAGGTCAAAAGGAGATAAATAAATGAGTAAAGCAATGATTGATATAGTAAGAGATTATATTAGTAAATGTCCTTACTTAAAAGAATATGCTGAATTAAATGTAGAATACTTAACTGATAATGTGGAGACTTATTCAATAAATGAGAATGCTGGATACGATCCAGTAATTCAAAGATATATGATAGGTGCTGATTATCAGTTTCTATTTACTTTTGATAGTAAACTTCATTGGAACGAAGATATCCAAAACAATATAGATAATTCAAAGTTCTTCGAGAACTTTAAAAATTGGTTAGAAAAAAATAATAATAATAAAATGTATCCTGAAATAGAAGGAATATATGAAATTGGAGCGACGACAAATGGTTATATATTTGCTACAAATGCAAACGAGGCTATTTACCGAATCCAATGCTATTTAAAATATTACAAGGAGGATTAAATATGGCAACTAAGAAAAAAACAGTCGCAAATGAAACTCCAAATAAAATTAGTTTATTAAATTTAGAAAGTGAGGAAAAAACAATGGCTGATACAGAAGTAAAATTAGAGAGATTAAATAATATGGCTAAAGTCAATTTTTTAAACACAACACCAACTGGAACAAGCAAGACTTGGTCAATTCTTGGAAAAGGTATTACTTCCAAAGAGAACAGTTATGGGGCTAAAACAACAGACGAACATTGGATAATTGAGGACAACGAAAGACATTCTGTTGATGGTTATGCTCTAGGTTCTGATATAGAACAAATAGCTCTTAAAGGAGATCCAGTATTTACATATATTGATGATTTAATGTTCAAAATGAAAAAAGGAACAGACTTAGAAACAGAATTATTAGAAGTATTTAAGTATAGAGTAACTGATGCAGAATCTGCACCAAAATATGATGCAAGACTGTTTAAATGTTTAATAGTTCCTGACACAGATACACTAGAAGGTGGAACTGCATTAAAAATAAAATACAAAATTCAAATACAAGGGGATCCAACATTTGGAACAGTTACATTTACAAGTGGAGCGCCAACATTTACAGAGGCAACAGCATAGACAATGTAAAGTTTTGTCGAATTTTGTCGATGAAAAGTACCTTCTAACATATTGATTTTTGTCGATTTGTGTAATATACTGTCCTTAAATAAAAAAAGGAGGTGTATTTATGGAAAAAACAAGAAAAAGTGGATTTGGAACAGCAAGTTTAGTATTAGGAATCATTGCAATTTGTTTTTCATTTATTCCGGTTATTAGTTATTTTTCGTTTATTTTGGGGATACTAGCAATAGTATTTTCGGTTGTTTCGTTATGTAAGAAAGCTAGTAAAGGATTAGCAGTTGCAGGATTAATATTATCAATAATTGCTGTAATTATGGCTTACAGTATGCATCAAGGTATAAAAAATGTTGCAAAAGAGGTAAGCGGAGCACTAAACGAACTTTCTAATATTACAATAGAAGAAAATATCCAGGATGAAAAAGCAACATTGAAAAAGTTCAATAAAATCTCAACAGGAATGACATATCAAGAAGTAGTCGATATTATGGGAGAAGAAGGTATACTATCAACAGAAAGTTCATACGGTTCACAAACAATGCAAGTATATAGTTGGAGTGCTTCGAATGGAATAAGTAATGCAACCGTATCATTTATGAATGGTAAAGTTAGCGGAAAAAGTCAAATAGGACTAAAATAAGAAACAAAAACACTTACTTAAATGTAGGTGTTTTTATTGTATAAAAAAAGATAATGTAACTATGAACACATTACCTAAGTGATAAAATTTATTTTTGATAGATATATTATATCACACTAAGACTGTTTTTTCAATATTGAGAAAATCAGTCTTTTTTATTATGGAGGAAATATGGAAAATATTAGATTAAAAAAAGACAATATTTTTAGAGTAGGAATACAAGATCAAGACGGGAATGATACAGGCAATATTCTTGAATTTGACTTGGAAGATTTAGAACTTCCTTTCAAAGCACAAGAAGCAGAATATCAACATAAAAAGAATACAGAGAAATTAAAAGCAGATTTTGTTTTAGCGGATAAAAAGCCGGAGAAAAAAGGTAAGAAATTAATGAGCTCTAGAGAAGAAGAAAAGTTAAGAGCGTTACGAGAATTTTATTCTCAGGAAGAAAAAGCTCTTGACTTATTTTTAGGAGAAGGTGGAACACGCAAACTTTTAAATGGGAGAAAACCTTATTATGAGATGTTTGATGACATTCTAGAATATTTAGAGCCTATTGTTCCTAAATTAGAGTTACACAAAGAAGATATTGTTGAGAAGATAAAGAAAAAATACAGTTCAAAAAAAGAGGATAATGTAATTGAATAATCCAGAGTTTGTTAAGATAAAAAATAAGAAATATAAGATAAACACAGATTTTAGAGTAGCAATAGAATGTAACGAAATATCGTTAAGTGACAATATAAATAGTTACGAAAAATCTCTTGCAATTATTTATTTACTGTTTGGAGAGATTGGATTAAACGATACTGATAATTATGAACAACTATTAAAATTAGCTTACAAATATCTTAATTGTGGGATTGAACAAACAGGTTATGAAGAAGAACCTGATATGGATTTTGTCAAAGACAAAAAACTCATAGAAAGTAGTTTTAAGTATGATTATGGATATAATCCTTATCAAATGAAATATTTACATTGGTGGGACTTCTACAATGATGTATGCAATTTATCAAACAGTGAATTTGGTAGTTGTTGTGTATTAAGCAGAGTTCGAACTCTAAGAACTTATGATACATCTCAAATTAAAGACATTGCAACAAGAGAAAAAATAGAAAGAGCAAAAGAACAAGTTGCTCTAAGGAAAGTTATAGATAACAGAACTGACGAACAAAGAAGATTAGACGAACTCTTCGAGAAACAATTGAGAGGAGAGTGATAATATGGTAGATGGATATCTTAAAATAAAAACAAGATTAGATAATAGCGAAGTAGATGCAGATGTATCAGAACTAGAAGACAAACTAAAAGGAATGAAAATAGACAATCAACTTGAAGATTTAGAAAAACAGTTAGATTTAGCAGGAAAAGAAGTTGAAATAAAATTAACAGCAAAAAATGAAGCAGAACAAGAATTAACAAATACAGCTCAAAAGGTTACTGAATTAACGAATTTATATGAAGAATTGAAACAAAAGAAACAACAGTACGACTCGATAGTATCTAGACTTCAAGAAGGAGAACATTTAACTGAGAGTGGAACTCAAGTATACAAAAATCTGGAACAGCAAGTAAGTCAAATGGAAAGTATTAGACAAGAAGCATTAAACTTGATAAATTATTATGAAAGAATGCAAAAGCAGGTCCAAAAAACTAATACGGAATATGATAAATCACTCAATAAAGTAACGAAACTAAAAAATAAAATAGATGAAATAAATTTAAAGAAAAATATAAACGAAAGTAAGCAATTAAGTGAGAATATAGAAGAAACAACTGGATCATCTAATAAGTTTGGCAAAACGTTAGATAGCTCATTAAGAAAAATAGGACGAATGGTATTAGGAATATTTAGCATCAGAAGTGCTTACGGTGCTCTTCAAAGAGCCTCTAGTACATTAGCACAATACGATAAAAAATATGCAAGTAATTTAGAATATATTAGATATATATTAGCTCAAACTCTTGCACCTGTTCTTCAATGGGTATTAGGACTAGTCGAAAAATTATTAGGATACATCAATTATTTGGCGAAAGCTTGGTTTAATGTATCGTTATTTAGTAAAAGTAGTGCCAAAAATTTTATGGATGCGCAAAAAAGTACATCTAAAATGAAAAAAGATTTACAATCAACAGGCTTCGACGAACAGACAGTATTACAAGATACGTCGGATACAGGAGCTAGCGGAGGAATAGCAATGCCAACGCTTGACTTTGAAAATGTTGAAATTCCAGAATGGCTAGTAAAATTCAAAGAATTTTGCCAACCTGTGATCGATTTTTTTAATAAGATTATAGAAAAATACGGACCAGTTAAAGGTGGAATAATAGCTATTGTTGGTGCCCTTGCGGGACTTTTTATTTTAAAAGGTATAATAAGCTTAATAAAAAATTTGGGGAAAGCTACTGTAGGAATTAGTGCAGACTTTACTGGATTCCTTAATTCATTAGGGAAAGCAACTGAAATCATTGCAGTGTTGGGAGGTTTAGCACTTGTAATTACTTCTATAACAGGACTAATAGATACATTTTCACAAAGCGGGATGACTTTAGGAGAAACTGCTGGTTTACTAGGAATCGTATTGGGAGAATTAGTAGTAACTTTTATATTGCTTGCTGGAGCAATGCAATTACTGACATCATCATGGCAATCGATAGCAGGAGCAATCGTAATATTTGGAGGTCTAGCGTTAGTATTAGTAACTGTTACAAATTTGATTGATACATTCTCAAAAAGTGGAATAACACTAAATGATGTAATAGGTTTAATGGCGACTATTCTAATAAGTGTCGTAGCTTTGATGGGAGCTGTTGCTTTGTTAGGACCAGCAATGACAGCGGGATTAGTGCCTTTTGTTGTGGTAATAACTGGAATAAGTGTACTTTTGGCTGTAGTGGCAGCAACATTACCGACAATATTAGATGCTTGTGCTAAATTTATGAACGATACAGCACCAGTAATCATAGCGTTAATAATTACAATGAATGAATGTTTAAATAATACAATCAGAATATTAGGAGAGGTTTTACCACCTATTATTAAGTCGATAGGTTCTTTATTTAATTCAATATTCAACGGAATATCTAATGTTGTTACAAGTGTAGGAAATACCGTCTCTAAAATTGTGACTTCTATGGGAAATGCTGTTGTGTCAATATTTGAGGCAATAAGAAGAATTATTCAACAGGTCGGAGATACAATAACTCAAGTTGCTACTAGCATAATTTGGTTTATAAATGCTCTAGGACCAGCAATTAATAATTTTGTTGATAACACGATAGTAGCGATTACAAAATTAGTAAATTTCGTGGTTAGTGCTGTTGAATATTTAGTTAATACTGCCTTAGGAGGACTAAACGGAGTTATATCAACAATAAACAAAGTTCCAGGAGTGAACTTCCCTAGGATCAATTCTGTGTACATACCTAGATTTAGACCTAGATTAGCAACTGGTGGTATAGTAAATATGCCAGGAAGAGGAGTTGATATAGGAGGAGCAATAGCAGGAGAAGCAGGAAAAGAAGGAGTACTTCCACTAACAAATCCACAAGCTATGTCAGAATTAGGAAGAGAAATAGGAAAATGGATAAATGTCAACAATGTTTTAAATAATTATATGGATGGAAGACTAATTCAAAGAAGCATGAATAAAAGAAATCAAGAATTAGCTTTTGCTACTAATGGGAGGTAATTATGCTAATAGATAAAGATAGTTTAGAAATTGACGGAATAAAAATGGCTCAATATTTAACAGAAGCAAAATTCGGGTATCATAAAATATGGGGTAAAGATACTGGAAGGTCTTTATCTGGCGACAATTCTGGAACACTTAAGGGCATATACCCTAAAATAACAATGACATTTAGAAGAATGAATGATGAAGAGGTAGGCGTAATCCTATCTCTTTTTAATAAGGCTGAGAACAAAGTAACATTTTATAATCCTGATATAAAGAAAAAAATAATAAATATGTCGTGTTATTCTAATGATCAAGAATATTCACAAAAATATCTAGGAAAAATAGAAGGCTATAGTAGTGCAGTGATATCAAATAAAAAAAGGGAGTATTATGAATGATAAATGTAGATGATAATTTTAAAATTGATATACGAACTTATGGTAGACAATTTGATGTAAAGCTAAAAGCCAATAATGAAGATTTAAGTGAGGACGACTTGAATTATATCAAGCCGTCTTTCAATACTTCATTGTTTAAAACGATTATGCATCAAATTGAAATAGATTCTAATGTATACATACCAAACAAAACGAAAATAACTGGAAAGATTGGCGTCAAAGTAAACGAAAAAACTTATAACTACATAGACTTGAATACTTACTATGTTAAAAGCTGTGAAAGGCAAGAAGATACTAATTCGTATAGGATTTTAGCCTACACTAAAATGCAAGAGGCAATGATAGACAACGAATTAACTCTTACAGATAAACTTACTGTTAGAAACTACCTAATTGCGATATGTCAAAAATTAAACTGGAATACAACTAACATACCAGAAGCCTTTATAAATTCAAATCAATTAGTAGATCCGATTTTGCATGAAGGTATAGGTTATACATATAGAGATATTCTTGATGAAATTGCTACAATAACTTGTAGCTTTTTATTATTTAAAGGGGAAAGTTTATATCTAATTTATCCAACAGAAACTAATCAAAATATAGATGAAAGTTATTTAGATGAAGACAATATTACAATCGGAGAAAAGTATATAATTAATTCTTTAGTATTTAGCAGAGCCGAAGAAAGCGACAATATATATAGAAAAGACAATGAAAGCATTGCCACTAACGGATTACACGAATACAGAATATCAGATTGCCAATTATTGAGCACAAATGATAGATCAGATTATATTGACGCAATGTTTAATTATCTGAAAACACTAGAGTTCTATATCTTCGATGTAAAAAGTAAAGGAATATTGTTTTTAGAGGCTTGTGACATATTTAATTTTGTGTTAAATGAGGTAACGTATAAAACAATTCTATTGAACAATGAAATAGAGCTAGAAGATGGACTTACCGAAAAATTGTATACTGATGAGCCAGAAGAAACAGAAACAGAGTATAAATATGCGGATAGTACAGACAAGAAGATAAATAAAACATACATCTTAGTAGACAAACAAAATCAAAAAATAAAACAGCTAGTTAATGAAACCACAGACCACGAAGAAAAGATAACTCAAGTAGAACAAGATGTAGACAGTCTTAAACAAAAAGTATCTCAAGTGGCAGATTTAACGAGAGAAATAACCGGGACGAAAACAGTAACATTAACTGACTGTATTGCTGGAAATCTATTAGAACTTCATATTTACGGTAATAACAGAGTTTTTAAATATCAGACATTGAGTGATGATTTATACTTAAGCGACGACTTATATCTAGGCAAAGATACAGGTATCTTAGTTGTAACTGATGAGAATAATAATTCAATAGAATATAATTTGTTGATCCCTGAAGTATTAAGATCAAATGGTACAACATGCGATGAATATGTGCTAAAAAATGGAACAGCAAAAATTATTAGAAGAATTAATAAAGATGGAACAATAAAGGCTAATGAAGAAGTAGAAAATTTAGGAGAATTTCTGATTCCTTTACTTAAAGGAGAGAATACATTAGAAATCAAAGATTATGTCGCGAAGATAAATGCAAAATGGGCAGTACAGAGTAATTTGACAGATACATTTGCCACTCATGTAGAAGTAGAAACAAAATTAGAGCAAACATCTACAAATATAATGACAGAAGTAAACAAAAAAGTTGATGAAGAAGAATTTGGAACAAAAGTAGAACAAAATTTCGAACATGTCAAAATTGCATGGAACAAAATAGCAGAATACATACAAATGATGTTAATAAAGAATAATGCAAGTTTTGCAGTCTTAGATGACAACAAAAAAGTTCTAATGTATTTAGATAAAGAAGGACAACATTTTTGCGAAAGTGATGGTTCTACGGTATTTGGCGAGATGGGTGTCAATAAAGAGAATAGCAACAGTTATATTAGTTTTTCTGTGGAAGGCGAATATAATCAAGATATCAATAATGGAATGGCTTGGGGAATAAAGACGACAGACGGCAAATTTCATCCAATATTATACCTTAAAGACTTTCATATGGGAGCTGAGAATGCAGACGATTTCTTCGGAAAACTTGTATTAAATTATTGTGACTTGGTTTTGGCTGGAATGGAAAGTGGAATACAAAGTGGCAATGTAAGAATGTATGGCAATGCTTTTAATGGAATAACATTTGAGGACAGTAATTCGGGAAAAACAATAATGTCAATTATTCCAGAGGGCGACACCTCTTATGGAGCATTTAGTATACTAAATTCGATAAGTTTTTATCGCAATGTTGGAGGAAGCAATAGTTTTAAAGTTGGAAATGGTAATAAATATGTACTGATGCAAGATGACGGAAGCTTTCACGTAATGGGTGGAACAGTTTTATTAGGAAATAGCTCTAACAAGGTAAGTTTTGACGTATATGTTCGAAGTACCGCTAATATTTGGGGAAACTTGAATGTAGAAGGAAATGTATATGCAGACAATATATCGTCAGACAGAAGGATAAAAGACAATATTAAAGACTGTACAACTTCAGCATTAGATATCATTAATAAGATCCAGCATAAAGAATTTGATAAAAAAGACGACGGTAAGCATTACAAGATAGGCTATATAGCACAAGATATGGAACAAATAGATCCTAATTTTGTCATGAAAAGGTCTGCAGATGAAAATATAGAAGAAAGATATTATATTAACGAATTGCCGATAATTGCTACATTAACAAAGGCGGTACAAGAACAACAAGAGATAATAGAACAAATGCAAAAAAGAATAAATGAAATGGAGGACAGAATAAATGGAAAAAATTAATTTTCAGAATGATGTTACTAAACTAAACAAAGAAACTTTTGATACATTTCAAGATAATATAGATTCTGCAATAAACAATAATATTGAACATAAATATCAACTTAAAATTACATCTGCAGTTACTGCAGGAACAGAAGTAACAATACCTTGCTATTACAAAGTCGGACAAGCTGTTCTAGATGTGTATTTGAATGGAGAACGACTATCGTTAAGTTCTGACGCAAGTGGAACAGATGGACATTATCAAGAAGTTGGAACAGCAGATAGTATAAGCAACAAAATAAAAACAACGACTGACTGGTCTCTTGAAGTCGATGATGTGTTAGATTTTGTGGTAAGGGGGGATTATAGTGCAACCGTTTAAACAAATATTAAAAAAGATATATCCTATCGGTAGTATCTACATGTCAGTTAATAACACGAACCCTTCTAATCTATTTGGAGGCACTTGGGTCGCTTGGGGCGCTGGAAGAGTGCCTGTTGGAGTGAATGCATCTGATAGTGATTTTAGCACAGTTGAAAAATCTAGCGGATCAAAAACTGCAAACGTATCACATACGCATACAATAGCAAGTCATAATCACGGAGGGAATACTGGTAGCACCGCATTAACAGTAAATCAGATACCTTTACATTCTCACGATTTAGGCGTAAAAGTGACGACTAATAACGGAGATTCTTCAGCTGAAGCGGATCAAATTACCGTTAATTGGTCGAACGCTAAACATTTTAGCGAGTATAACGGTGGTAAAACTGGTGGAGGTCAAGGGCATACTCATACAATTTCTGCATCAGGACAACAAACAACAAGTTCTGCAGGTTCTACTTCGTTATCGTTACTACAACCATACATAACATGTTATATGTGGAAAAGAACAGTATAAATAGAAAGGAAAAATAAAAAGATGGTACAAATAATAATTGCCTTAATTACAGCTGGGGCAACGATAATAAATACTTTTATTAGCAAGAGCACAAGTAAAAAAGTGGAAACTATACAAGAGCTGAAAAAAGACATAAAAAAAGACTTAAATTCAGTTAAATATGAGAATGATAAAACATATTTAACTGATTTCTTGTCTGAGGTTGAAGCAAAACAACCAAAAACAGAAATACAAAAAAGAAGAGCTTACGAAATATATGAAGAATACACAAAGCTCAATGGAAATTCTTATGTACACAATAAATGGGAAGAGTTAGTGAAGAAGGGAGTGTTGTAAGTGAAAGAAAAATTGGCAAAATTAATTAATGTTAAAAGTATAGTAACAATATTACTGACATTAGTTGTGTGTTACCTATCAATCGCAAAAGGTTTTGATATTAAAGAAATTTATTTAATGATAATTGCATTCTATTTTGGAACGCAATTAAAAGAAAATAAAAATGAAAGTGAGGAAAAATAAATGGAAATAATAGAAACTAATTTACAATTTAATAGTAATCACTCTCCGATGAAAAAGGTTGAAGGAATAGCTCTTCATCACTCTGGAGTGACGGTACTTCAAAGTGTTGAAGTAATACATAATTACCACAAAAGCAAAGGATGGGCAGGAATTGGATACCACTACTATGTAAGAAAGGATGGTTCTGTATATAGAGGCAGACCAGAAAATATGGCAGGAGCGCATTGCCCTGGTGTAAATAGTATAAGTATAGGAATTTGTGCAGAAGGTAACTTTAGTGAAGAAACTATGTCGAATGTGCAAAAACAAGCCTTAATAGAACTAGTAAAAGACATTAAATCAAGATATGATATTAAATGGATAAAAGGACACAGGGAGATAACATCTACAAGTTGTCCAGGAGATAACTTCCCATTAGAAGAAATAAAAAATGTAATTGCAAGTGTAGAGACGCCACAAACAACAAACTCAATAGAAGAATTAGCACAAAAAGTAATTGCAGGAGAATATGGCAATGGAGAAGAGAGAAAACAAAAACTTGGCTCGTTATATAATGAAGTACAAAACAAAGTTAATGAAATTCTATCTGGCAAATCATCTACAACTAAAAGCAATGAAGAATTAGCTAATGAAGTTATTGAGGGAAAATGGGGGAACAACCCTGAACGAAAACAAAAACTATTAGAAGCGGGATATAACTATGATGCTATTCAAAAATTAGTAAATCAAAAATTAAAATAAGCTAAGGTAAGTCAGTTTTGGCTTACCCCTTTTTTTATGCTTAAAATGGCTGTTTTCAAGGCATAAAAGTATATGTCTTAAAAATAAAAACGCCTTAAATCGCAACCTCGTGAGCCGATTTTTTGGCTATTTTAAGGGAAAAATCGAAATTCAGTAGTTTAAAAGAATTAAACAAAAAGTGTTGACTTTTTCTATATTAATGATAATATTATTGTACATCATAATAAACATTTTGATTTTATGTTAATTTTGTGATATAATAATATATGGAGGAGATTATTATGGATAAAGAAAAAAGAATTTATTACACAAATGCAACAGGAGTGGAAGTAACAGGAATAGATATAAAGTTAAATATAGATTACAAAAGTAAAGATGAAACACTTAATTTATGTGATATCGTTTTCAGCCCAGAACAAGCAAAACTAACTAGTATAATGTTGAATAAAGCAATTGAAGAATACGAAAAGAGAAATAGAAAGATAAATATAGATATAAAAGCAATAAATAAGAGTGAAGGGGAAAACGAGAATGGAGGAGAAAGAGAATAAACTTGTATTCGAAACAGTAAGTGCTGTAAATGAAATAACAGTAGAACTAACGATGGAGAAGTTTAATAATCATATAATTGTTAATCATCCAGAGATGCAAGGACACGAAAAAGAAATAGAGGAAACCATTAAAAAACCTACAATAGTATATAAAGCAAAAACTTTTCCTGAAAAAAGGTTACATTTTATTAGAAAGACGAATAAAAAAGAAATTTCTCAGTACAATAATGTAATAGTTGAATATAATGATAATAACAAAAGAAGTGCACATGTTACTACAAGTTTCTACTCTGATGAAATAGGTAAAGGAGGTGGCGACTGTGTCTACTTTAACTACAACAATAATATCTAATTATGACAAGGAAGATGATATTCTGTATTTAAGCATAGGAAAACCAACGCCATCGATTACAAATGAAATAGAAGAAGGAATATTAATCCGAAAAGACATAAAGACTAAAAAAATTGTGGGCGTTACTATATTAGATTATAAGTATAGAAAAAACAAAAAGATGAAAATAAATCTTCCGAAAGAATTTAATTTAGATGAAGTGAAAGTTTAAAAAAGGCTAGCAATAGTCTTTTTTTGCACGATTCGACAGATTTCGCATAGTATATTTGCTATAATAGAATTAGGAGGGACAAGCTATGGAAGAAGTAAAAAAGCTTGAACTAATGATAAAAAACAGTAGCAGTTATGAAGAGATAATAGAGCAAAGTAAAAAGATAGATAAGTACATAGACAAAATAATTGAGGGAGCATTATAGCTTCCTCAAATCTATATTAATAAGTAAATCTATTATCTGGCTAATTTCTAACGCTTCAGGCGAATTTATGCCGTATTTATCCATTCTGCGATACATTTCTTTCTTCAATTTACTCAACTCTATATCCGAATAAAACAAGTCTTTGATGTCTACATTTAATGCAGTAGCAATAGAATAAAGTGCCGACAAAGTAGGATTAACGCGTTTATTATTCTCTAAGTTGCTTAAATATGTGCGTGATATATCTGTCATATGACTTAATTTTCTTATACTTATATTTTGTTTCTCACGAATTTTCTTTATATTAAAAACGAACATAAAAATACCTCTTAAATTAGTATCTTCTCATTGTACATTTTTTATACATATTTGAAAAGATGCAACTCCCAGAGGACATTTTTGTCGAACGATTTTTCTTGACTTTGTCGAATTTTGTTATATAATTTAGATAAAGAAAAAAAGAAACGCGTTTCTCCACAAAAAGGGAGAAGAAAATATGGAAAAAGATTTAATAATAAACGAAGAAATCTATAGAAATTATAAAAGTGAAATGAGTAAAGATAATGACTATTTCACTCAAAATGAGTTGCAAGATTTAATGCAATTTTTAATGCAACGCCAAGAAAAAGTTATAAAAAACGAAGAGAAAATATAAAAAATAATATTTTGACAATATGCCGAAAATGGCTTGAAATAGCATTTTACGGGAAGATATAAAAAACGAAGAGAAAACATAAAAAGGTCTACTATATAGCTGAAAGCCCTTAGGAACCAGTGTCAACGACGTGGGGGTTCGAGTCCCTTCATCCGCACCAACGATGTATCTGTTCGAACTTTATAGAACAGATGATGCATGGAGTTGAAAATTCTTCATTTGTATTGAAAATATCCATATCTTATGCTACAATATTCACATAATTTATCTTGCAAATTGCAAGTTTTATATATAGTAACTATTAACTCGCAAACGGAATTGTTAAGGAGGTAAATAAAATGGCTGAATGGGAAAGCAGTTATGGTGGAATGCGTCTTCATAATGCACGGATACTTACAGCCGAAGAAATCAATGAAAGATATCCACTCGAAGTTGATTCTCGTATGGCTCGATTAACTCGAGAATTTGCGGAAAGAGGATATGATATTCTTTACGGAGAAAACCCAAATCTTATGTCTGCAGATGTGTTGTTTGGTAAGCCATATGATTGGACTGCTGATATAATTATGACAGCTGCATATCTGTATAAGACAACTCCTGAGCAGATTGTTTTAGGGTGCTATACAGATATGTCAGAGACTAAAGCAATTTATGCAGCAGTAAGATTAAGAAATTCATCAGATATCCTAATGATTTAAGTCATGGGCAAGTACTTTTTTGAGCTTAATAACTCTTAAAAGTACTTGCTTTTGCAATCTTAAAAAATTATAAATCTGGTAGTAACAAATGCTATTATTATTGGAATAACATTGTTTGCTACGTAGGGAGCTACAAAATTATTTGATGTAGATTTCTATGTTGCTTACCAGATTATGAGTTTCGGTCAGTGCCTTTGCCCCAGTAATAAGAAAAACGACGATTAACTCACAAAAAGAAACCTCGCAAGAGGTTTCTTTTTTATAAATTGGTTATAATTTTATTGTAATTTATAAAAATTATGATATATGTGATATATTTTAATAATTGAGTGAGATTTGTATCAATTGTTATGAGAACCAAAAAAATTGCAGATATCTACGTCACCGGCACCAATAACGAATCTGTTCGAACTACAGATACAAAAATCAATCAGAAATGGTTGATTTTTTTGTTTGCGAAAAAATCATCCTAAAAGAAAGGATGGTGTCT